>OIZO01000854.1_pt1 | contig 18216 bp, 10 predicted proteins | sample 1588551 | NCBI WGS metagenome assembly OIZO01 (sample SAMN03283271) | human gut metagenome | biome: human-associated habitat; material: feces | host: Homo sapiens | place: Peru | collected 2012 | reverse complement strand
GTTGTTCTTGAGTTCGTGTATGCCATCGATGGCATACACGAACTCAAGAACAACGTTGACAGTCTGCTTGTCATCAACAACGAGAAACTGTACGAGCTGTTCGGAAGCATGCTTACCCATGAGGCCTTCCCGAAAGCTGACGAGGTGCTGGCCACAGCCGTCCGCGGAATCACGGAGATCATCAGCCGGCCAGGGTACATCAACATCGACTTCAAGGACATCATGACAATGATGAAGGACAGTGGCATGGCCTTGATGGGCTGCGGTGTCGGCAAAGGCAAGAACAGGATCGAGGATGCCGTCAAAGGAGCTCTGAAATCCCCTCTCCTAAACGACTTCAACCTCACCACCGCCAAGAATCTGCTCATAAACATCACCGCGGGCAGGAACAAGGACGGTCTGACGATGGATGAGATGAAAGAAATCGACAAAAAGATCGAGGAATACACCGGCAACGTGAAGAAATTCAAGACCGGAATGGTCTGGGTTGATGACCCCGAAATCGGAGACGAGATTCAGATCACCGCGATCGCGACCGGCTTCGTGGTTGACGATCTGGCCAAGATAGCCAAAGAGGATTTGGGAAACATCATACTCATCGACAAAGATTTCAAGTACGAAAAGCAAAGCACCCTACAGCAAGAGGATGACACCTACCGGAACGATGGTGTGGTTGACATCAGCATCGACGAGCGCCAGTCCGACAACAGAAGAAAATTCCATTTCGACGAAGACAACAAGCCAGTCCTCGTGGTTGAGGATGGCAAGGACATCAGCTCACTTCTGAATATCCCGGCCGCCCGCCGCCAGAAGAAGGCTCAAAAATAGGCTTTATGGAACCGAGGTGCAAATGAAAAAAGTAATCGGAATAGGAGAGACCGTTTGGGACGTTTTTCCGTCAGGGAAACGCCTCGGAGGGGCTCCAGTGAATTTCTCGTTCTTCGCCAAGGAATTCGGCGCGGAGGCATATCCCGTGACAGCCATAGGAAACGATGCCCTCGGTGACGAGACTTTGGAGGCATTGAAAGCCACCGGGCTGAATCTCGGTTATATTCAGAGAAACGACAAGCCCACAAGCAGGGTGCTGGTCACCATGGATGATGCCGGAGTTCCTCAGTACGAGATTGTTGAGGGCGTTGCTTGGGATGCGATGACCTGCGATGACAGAACACTGGACCTGTTCCGTGACGCCGATGTCGTCTGCTGGGGCACTTTGGCCCAAAGAACCCCTTGTTCGCGGAAGAGCATAATGAATATGGTTGCTTCCGCCCCGGCCTCCTGCCTGAAGGTGTATGACATAAACCTCAGGCAGAATTATTTCACCCGGGAACAGGTCGAGGAATCCCTGAAATCCGCCGACCTCCTGAAACTCAATGAGGACGAACTGCCTATTGTGGCAGGAATGTTCTCGATTGAAGGCGGTGCCGAGGAACGTGTCGCCAAGCTGATTCACAGGTTTTCCCTGAACACGGTCATATTCACTCAAGGCTCGGAATGCAGTGAGGTGTACGGAGCGGAAGGTCTGCTCTCACATCTGCCTACCCCTAAAGTCAAGGTTGCTGACACGGTCGGCGCCGGAGACTCTTTCACAGCGACTTACGTGATGGCAAGGCTGAACGGGGCGACCATCAGGGAGGCTCATCACCTCGCCGTCGGTGTGGCCGCCTTTGTCTGCACCCAAAGCGGAGCGGTCAATCCCGTCCCCGAGCGACTCAAAACATTCATGAAATATTAGAACCGACATATTCAAATTTAGACATGAAAAAGAATTTTCTTTTGTCCATCGCTCTGCTGGTCAGTGCGTTCGTGTCAGCCCAGCCGGCGCCGGGCAGTTTCAAACAGACTTGGAAAGTAGGGCCGGACTGGCTCCGCAACGGAGTTATCTACCAAGTGTACCCATCCTCCTACAAGGACTCCGACGGGAACGGAATCGGTGACATCCAGGGTGTGATTTCCAAACTGGATTACATCGGGAGCCTTGGTGTCTCGGCCATCTGGTTCAATCCGCTTTTCGTCTCCGGTTGGATTGACGGAGGCTACGATGTGATTGATTTCTACCGTGTTGACCCACGCTTCGGGACCAATAACGACCTCGTCGAGCTCATCCGGAAAGCCCACGACAAAGGAATAAAGGTGATGCTCGACCTTGTGGCCGGACACACTTCCGACAAGCATCCGTGGTTCCTCCAGAGCGCGCAGGACAGCAACCTCCAGTACTCCGACTACTACATCTGGTCCGACCGTCTTCCGGACGCGAAGGCCGAGAAAGACCTTGAGGCGATGCTGAAAAGTCCTGACTACATGCAGAGCACCATCGGCAAATGGATGAAGAGTGAATATCCCCGCGATAAATACTATATGAAGAATTTCTACGCCTGCCAGCCGTCCCTCAACTACGGTTACGCCAACCCGGATCCAAACCATCCGTGGGAGCAGGGCGTGAACGAGCCGGGACCGAAGGCCGTGCGCCAGGAACTCAAGGACATCCTCGCCTTCTGGTACGGCAAGGGCGTGGACGGATTCCGCGTGGATATGGCCAGCAGCCTCGTGAAGAACGACAAGGACAAGAAGGAGATCCTCAATCTCTGGCGAGAGATCCGTGAATGGTCCGACAAGAACTTCCCTGACCACGTCCTGATGGCGGAATGGGGTTCTCCGAAATATTGCCTCGCGGCCGGCTACAACGTGGATATGGACCTCAACAACACGAGGGCGCACAACCGCAGGATGTACTTCGACAGGAAGCATCAGGCTGATGGCGGAAGCTACTTCTCTTTGAATGGAGGCCAGCCGTCCGTCAAGGATCTCTACGGCAACGCTTGGCCGGAGAACAAGGTTGACTCCAAGACCACGCCGGCGCAGATGCTCAAGGAATATTACGACTACTTCACCGATTGCGTCGAGAGCACACGCACGATGGGCTATTTCGCCAGCATCACCGGCAACCACGACCACCTCAGGATCAACACAGGTGCCCGCAACACTCCCGAGCAGCTCAAGGTAATGATGGCGTGGGTTATGACGATGCCGCTTCCGATCCTTTATTACGGTGACGAGATCGGAATGCGCTCTCTTGTGGACATGCCGAATGTGGAAGGGGCGAACCACAACGGCAAGGAGCGCGCCGGTGCCCGCACCCCGATGCAGTGGACAGCGGACGAGACAGCGGGGTTCAGCGACTGCGCTCCGGACAAACTTTACCTTCCTGTCTGCACGGACTGGACTCCGGCAACCTCACTTCCTCAGTACACCGAGTGGAAAAAGGAACTGGCCTCCGGGAAAGTCAAGCCGATCGCCAAAGGAAACCCGACGGTGGAGTCTCAGGAGAATGATCCGGAATCCATCCTGAACTGGACCAGAGCCCTGATCTCACTCAGGAAAAACAGCGAGGCTCTCTGGGCCGACAGCCGTTTCATCCCGATTTTCAACGAGGAACAGCCTTACCCGATGGTCTATCTCCGCAGCAACGGCACGGAGACCTTCCTGATCGTCCTCAACCCGACCTCGGAGCGCAAGACCCTCGTCCTTGACGGCGAGATCGACCCGTACCTTTCCGCCCTCAAATCCGTGAAAGGCCCCGTCTCCCCTCTCCTGACCACCGGCAAGGCCACCTGCAAACGAACCGCCAAAGGCACCACCCTCAAGCTGGACGCCACCTCCGGAATGATCATCAAGCTATAAGGTACTACCCAAAGATGTCGTGGAGCTCCTTGTTGCTGAGCTTGCCAATCCAGCTTTCGCCGGTGGAGACGGTCATCTCGGCAAGGTGTTTCTTGCGCTGGATCATCGCGTCGATCTTCTCCTCGAATGTGTCCTTGGTAATGAAACGGTGAACCATCACGTTTTTGTTCTGGCCGATACGGTAGGCACGGTCGGTGGCCTGAGCCTCGACGGCCGGGTTCCACCAAAGATCAAAATGAATCACGTGCGAGGCTGCGGTCAGATTAAGGCCGGTTCCGGCGGCCTTCAAGGAAAGAATGAATATCTTGTCCTCCCTGCCGTTCTGGAAACGGGACACCATCTCGTTGCGCTGCTTGACCGAGCAGCCTCCGTGATAGAACATCGGAGCCTTGCCCGTCCTGTCACCGACAAACTTCACGAGCATCTCGCCCATCTCCTTGAACTGCGTGAACACCAGCACCTTCTCGCCGGCGTCCACGATCCCGTCCAGCCGGTCAAGAAGCATCTCCACCTTGCCGGAAAGCGACGGAGACATATTCCCGTTCTTCAGGTACTGCGCCGGATGGTTGCATATCTGCTTCAACGCCAGAATCATCTGAAGGATAAGGCCTTGCCTTTCGAAAAGCGCGGCGCTGTCGGAAGTGTCCTTGCCTTCGATCTCAGCCATCGCCGCATCCAACGTCTTGTGGTACAAGGCCGCCTGCTCCGGAGAAAGGGCTGAATATTCATTGATCTCGACCTTGTCCGGAAGGTCGCTGATGACAGTCTTGTCGGTCTTCATCCTCCGCATCATAAACGGAGCCGTCACCTTTCGGAACCTCGCGGCGCACTCCTCATCGTTGTACAACTGGATCGGGTTGGCATATTCACTCTTGAAAGATTTGAGGTTGCCGAGGTAACCGCTGTTGGCATAGTCCATTATGCTCCAGAACTCGGTCAAGCGGTTCTCAACCGGGGTGCCGCTGAGCGCGATCTTCGTGTCGGCGGTGATGGAGCGGACAGCCTTGCTCTGGATGGCGGTCGGGTTCTTGATGTTCTGTGCCTCATCGATCACCATCACGCTCCACTTGACTTTCGCGAATATCTTCTGGTCCGAACGGAGCACGCCGTAGGTCGTGAGCAGGATGTCCACACGGCTTTCAGGCCCTTGCCGACCAGTGCCGTGATAGATGAAAGAGGTCAGGCCTGGAGCGAACCGGGAGATCTCCGCCTGCCAGTTGGAAAGGAGTCCCGTCGGCACGACCACAAGCGCCGGCTTCTCCCTCAATACACCCTCATCCTTCATCTTCTGCAGCAGAGTGATGGTCTGAAGCGTCTTGCCAAGCCCCATATCATCCGCCAGAATGGAACCGAAGCCGACCCGCATATTCCTGTAGAGCCAGGAATATCCCCTCTTCTGGTAAGGGCGCAGATCAGCCTTAACCCCATTAGGGATAGGAATTTCCTCTTCCTTGGTAAACCTGTCAATCAGTTCCTTCGCCTCATCGGAAAGGACAATCGGAGCGGAATCATATTCACCGAGAATCGCGGCCTGAAGCATCTCGCCCGGACTGACATTGCCGACTCCGGCGATAGCCTTGTTGACTTTCTCCAGATCCTCCGGAGAGGTGTAGATGTACTGTCCTTTGAATTTCAACAGTTTGCCCGCCTGCCCAAGAAGCCTGTGAAAATCCTCCGCCGAGACCACCTCGTCACCCAGAGCCACTTCCCACTCGAACTCGAACAGATCCGAAAGCCTGAAGCAGGACGGTGAACTGCCGGTTTTCTTCTTCAGCTTCAGAGTCGGTTTCGGTCTTATCAGATTCTCAAGCGATTTTGGAAGGAATACTTTGACTCCCAATAGTTTGATAGCGGGAATAATCCTCATCAGAAGCGGTACGAACTCGTCCAATGAATATCTTAGCGCCCTCGCCGCCTTCCGTGCGATATAGCGTTCCACCTCCGGGATAATCACAGAAAGATCAGTGAACGCTTTCAGAATCGGAAGCCGGGACGATGCGAACTCTTCTTTGGCAAGGACATCCGACAAAGCGGTGATCCACTTCTCCGGAGCCTCGACATCCTCGACCCCGAGGTTGACATAGAACATCCCGTCCATATTCTCATCAACCGTCAGCACCGGCACGAAACGGGACTGGCGTATTGAATATGACGACAGCCAGGCGGCGATGCTGCCGGGAATCTCCCGTTCGCCAGGCTGGTCAAAGGCATAACGTTCATTGTCAAAGAATATCCCGGTAAGCGGCCTATGCGATGCCAGACTGAGTTCCGGCACAAGTTTACCCAAAAGGTAAGAGAGCAGTGTCTCGGCCTTGCTCTTCACGTACTTTCCTGACTTCCCGACCTTGAACCGGATCATCGTGTCCGGGATGATGGCCTCCAAAGACTCCAGCAGCGATGTCACCTCCGGATCCACAGTGCAGGGAATCCATCTGACGGCACAGTTCCCGTCCGCCAGCCGGACAATCTGCGGGGCGATGTCTCCGTTCGCCATCAAGTGCATCGACGCCAGAAATCCTTGATGTACAGCGGCCACGCTCGGGGAATAGTCCGGAATGAAATCCGGATTGATTCCGGCTATCTCTCGCAGGACAGCGTTCTCATCCGCCTTGGTAAACTCCTTGCCGTCAGGTGAATATAACATATTCCAATCCAACAGCAGATCCGCTTCCAGCGACATGGCCGAATCTCCGGAAAGGGCATATTCATTATATTCATTGGAAAGCGTCTGAGGCGGGAAAAGCCTCTCGGCCGGGAGTTTGCCTTCAAAGAATTTGACCGCATTGCCGCTGATTTTCCGCATCTGCGAGGAATATCGCTCCTTGAAGTCACCGTTCAGATCGAATGCAGGATCCGGTGGAAGCAGCATCAGAAGGACATCCAGCCTGTCCGACAACCGAGAGAAGTTAACCCTATGGAACTCAGGAGCTTCCTTGCCCACCTCCTTGGCCGGTTTCCGGAACTCGACAACATCTTTGACTGACGGCACAGCCGCCGTCTTGGCCGCCTCGTCCACCGTCACCCCACGTTTCTTCAGTTCCTCCAGCAGATCCACATTGTGAATCGTAAACACCAGAAAAGGATTGTTGTCAATCTCCCGGCTCATCATATAGATAACCGCCGCCAGATGCTTGCACGGCACCGCCCAGTCCGGGCAGCTGCACTGCATCTTGAAGTCAGTCCATTTTTCCGGGAATATCTTGAGTCCGCACTCCGAAGCGATGTCCATAACCGCCGGATCCAGCTCATGCTTAAGCAGTTTCGAGACAATGTCCGGCCTCTCCATAATCCCCTGGATAAGCCTCTCGACATCCTCCGGGAAGAACGGCGGGACAATAATGGTCACTGAATATGGCCGTGGTCGTCTCCCTTCCACCTTCGCGCTGATGACATTCCCCTTGACCTTGATCTCCCGCACCGCCCCCGCCCGTGCGTACGTCGCCCCGCGCGGAATCCGGTTCTCATAGTCGATATGCGTCAGCGAAAGCAGCCACCTGCTCCCCCACCACGTGTTTCCGAAACCCTTTGCCATAACTTTAATGTTTGTTATTACAAAGATAGCAATCAATGGGTTTCCACACCAACCAAATCCAATAAATCACTTGTAATGGAGATAAAAATGCACAATTTCTCCGGCCAAACGGCTTCTCACCGGAGAAAGTGTTGAATATTAGCAAAATGTCCGGCGAAAGGGTCTTTCACCGGACAAAGCGATTTCTTAAAAACCGAGTTTCTATAGTATCGTCACAGAGACGTTTTCATGATGGGAATACAAGGAAGTCCCATCTATTCCGATTACTTTTTCATTACCTGCTCGTGTAAGGCCCGGATACTTTCTTTACCGTCATCTTTCCATCCGAATCGGACGTTGTGACAATATAGTATTTATTTCCGCCATCCACAACACGGACGACGATATTTCCGTCATAACCTTTCACACTGGCGGCCTCTTTTGGAGTGACTTTATCATCCACTCCGGAAGGGCGGTCGCCCTGCCAGAAATTAGTGATGAATATGTCAACCTTTGGCAGCGCGCTCTCCATCTCGGAGATGATGCTTGTACGTGGATGACAGTCCACCCATGAATTCACGATAATAGCCTGAGGGTTGAGCACTTTCAAGGCAGCGGCCTGATTGGTTGCGGCAGAGCCATGATGGTCGGCCTTCATCACCTCGACCATTCCGGCGGCTTTGGCGCAAGGAAGCTCGGCGTCTTTCCATGCGAAATTCGAGCGATTGTTGTACTGGAGATCCGCTCCGGCGAAATAATCGAACTTACCGTACGAGATCCTCATGACCGCGCTGCAGATGTTCTCAGCCGGGCACTTGTCGGTGCCCGTCACCTTGGCCGGATTGGCCACCACGATGTCCTTCTTCTCCGGGAATGTCATCTTGGTCTCTGTGCCATTCCCTGTCCAGATCTCGCCGTTGACCGCGATGTTCTGGACCCTGACGTCGTACTTGGAAGACTTAGGGACGATCTGGCTCGCCGAACCAGCCTTGAAGATCTCCGCCTTCAAACCACTGTGGGCGATGTGCCACTTGACGGCCTTCACATAATTCTGGATCGTGCCCTTGTTGCTGGCAAGGTTCAACATGTCAAACGGATAGTCGTAATCAGGCCATCCTCTGTCAATAATTCGGCTTACCTTGAAATCATCAAGGATTTCAGTCAGCCCGTTGAGTCTGTAGGAGTCGTTGGCGGACATCGGAAGGGATGAGCTGCAGTCTCCCATGTGGTCATTGTGCAGATGCGACATGACAACGTAGTCAATGGTGCTGTTGCCGGTCCAGACCATGCATTTCTTCAGGTATTGCGAAATGATCTGGGAACCTCGTGTACCGGTGGCTGTCGGATCCCATCGGCTGCGGATCCCTGTGTTTGTCGTGTTCCCGTCGGAATTGGTCTTGACAAGAGAACTTGCGGCGTCGATCAGAAGCTGGGTGCCGTCAGGCATAATGACGAAAGCGGACTCTCCGGTAGTCGTGTTTATGAAATGAATGTCCATCTCGCCTTCCTGCCAGGCCGGAAGAATCTCCCCGACTTTAATGGACGTGTCTTCACCCCCGCCCGGCTGGACTATTGTCGGTTTCTGTGGTTCTTTTTCCCCGCAGGCCGAAACTGCCGCCAACATGGCGGCGACAGAGATTATAAGTGATTTTCTGCTCATATATTCACTGATGTTAATTTGCCAGATTGATTGTTTTTCGGTATCAGCCTTTGCAGGCGATGTGAAGATTGAGCCGGATGCTGCCTCCGCTGACCTCCGCGCGAAGTCTGATGTAGTTTCCGAAGTCGGGAGCGACTTTGACAATATGCAGGCCTTTGCCACGGATGACCGCTTCCGGCGTGTTGTCATCGGCCCAGTGGACGCCATCCTGCGACAGTTGGACATGCGCTTTCAGACACGGTTCGCTTTCGGACACATTGTCGCCGCACTGTTCGATGTCTTCCACCATGATGTAGAATATGGCTTCGTCAGCCCAGCCGGCTTCGTAGGGATGAGTCTCGAATTTCCCGTCGAACCGTTTCTTCACTTCGAGATGTGAGTCGTTGAAAGTCTTCATTCTTGTGATATTACTACGGAGTCCACATAGAGGAACACCCGGCGTGCCGTGTCGGTTCCGACCCAGAACAGCGGGTTGATGATGTTGTCTATCCTGTTATAACCATCAACACAGTGGCAGGCTGTGCCACGCAGATCCCAGATTCGGTCCTGACACTGCATCTCGGCATATTCCCGTTTTTGGGTGTCCACCAGAAGACGCATATACTGCCAGTTCAGTTTGCAGTCCGTCTCATTGTAAACGAGTTTCTGATGGCCGTCAGGTACCCATTGGAAGCCATCGTGGCTGCCGTCAGGATAACGCCGTCCGAACCACCATGGATCCACACCTCTCACGCACCAGTCACCGTCCAGACCGAAAGCCCAGTCCTTGTCGGTGCCTTCGGAGGCGTTCTCGATCTGCCATTTCTGAATCATCTTGCCGTCAACGGCGTTGAGATAACGCATCCCTACATGGTAGCGTCTGCCGCCTTCCTGAATATCGAACCCCATGCCGAAATCCCGTATGGAACTTTCGTGGAGCCCTGGTTGTGGTCTGCCGTCATCATCAACCTTGTCCTGCTCAGCCGTGTAGCTGAACCAACACTCGATCTGGAGATAACGGGAGCCCGGACGCCAGAAAGACAACCTCTTGATGGCGTGTCCGAGGCTTCCCGGAGCCGGCTTCTCGGTGTAGGGAGCCGCGACCGGACGAGTGGAGAGTTTCAGACTGTATGTGCCTGACATAGATCCATGAGTGCCCGGATAGCGGAAGGTGGCGCTGCTGAGCATCACCGGTGGCCATTGGGTCTTGTCAACCAGAGTCGGAGGCACATCAAAGTCAGGACGTTCCGTGAAGTTGGGCATCAATGTCATCCAGCCGTTGAACCCCCTGTCAAAGACATCGTAGCAGAGAATGTTACGCAGGGGGGTGAAACGGCTTCTTAAGAGTATTTCGTCAACAGACATAACCTGCTAATAGCCTGGATTCTGTACAAGTTTCTTGTTGATCAGCATCTCTGAGTTCGGAATAGGGAAGAGCTCGCATTTAGGGTCGTACTGGTGCAGACCGTATCTGACAATGAGTTTCTCATCTTCCATTTTTGTGAAGTCAGCGAATCCGTCCTCGTCGATGTCAGGAGTGTATGGCCAGAACCAGTTGCCGTCCGCGATGTATTTTTTGATGTTCTGGGCGTTGAGCAGACCATAGTAGTGGTGGCTGTAAGCCTTTTCAAGCCAGCCCCATCTCTTGAGGTCGAAGAAGCGTCTGCCCTCCCATGCGAATTCCACACGGCGTTCCCTGCGGAGAACACGACGGAGTTCGGTCTGGTCCTTGGTGGTGACAGCAGGATAGGAACCGGTGTCGTCACGTTTCACGCCATAGGCTCTTGCGCGTACATCGTTGATGGCGTTGAGGACGCTGTCGTCAATCCTGTCCAGTTCGATGAGCGACTCGGCGTACATCAGCAGCACATCGGCATAGCGGATGATGATCAGAGGATTCTCATTGTACTGGCCGACCTTCCACTCTTCTTGGGCACCTTTGCGTAGGCAGCAGCCATTGAAGGCGGCATAGGGATTCTTCGAGGTCTTGTTGTCCTTGTTCTCGACTTCCACACCATCCTTGAGGACGGTCTTTGTGTCGGGATGAGGGTCAAAGACGACCCCGTAGATGGTTGTTCCAGGAACGACGAATGTCTCGGCGCAGCGTGGGTCCCTGTTCTTGAATGGGTCGTGCGGATCGAACAGAGGGGATTCGTCGATGACTTTTCCGTCAGTGCACTCGTATGCCGCGAGCAGGTCCCATGAAGGCTGAGCAGTTATGTTTCCACCGGCTGTACGGCTGACGAAAGATTTTATGGCCTGTGTCTGTTCGTATGCGTATGAGTTAGGCAGAGCCCAGATTGTCTCGCAGGTGTAGGCCTTCTCTCTGAAAAGCTGGCCGTAATCCTCATAGAGGCTATAGGTCTTCATGTCCATGATCTCCTTGCAGAGCTCGGCGCAGGTCTCGTAGTCGCCCCATGCAAGAGCCACCCTTGCCTTGCAGGCCATAGCCGTGCCCTTGTCAACGCGGATCACTCCGCCGTTGGCGTTTTGTTCAGGAAGACCGGCGATGGCGGCGTCGAAGTCCTCCATTACCTGCTTCTTTATGATTTCCTTGTCGGTTCGGCCCATGTCGTAGGCTTCTTCGACAGTGATTGAACTTGTGTAGAACGGAGCATCTCCCCAGCAGATGACCAGACGAGCGTACATGTAGGCTCTGAAGAAATATGCCTCTGCCTTGAGGGCCGCGTAGGCATCGCCGTCACCAAGCCTCTCGATTGATTCGATCACGCGGATCGCACGGCTGATGGCCTTGTAGGTGTTATCCCAGTAGGTCTCGAAAGTGGATGTCGCGGATGTGGCGCTACCGTTGACGAGTTCGTAGGTGTAGTCTCTCTGCGCCCAGTCATCGGTCCTCCTGTCGGTCCAATACTCTGATTCCATTCCGTAGAAAGCCTTGCGGTAGAGATCGTTAAGAGACATTGTGATCTGATCGGCGTTCTTATACCAGTTTTCGCTTGACGCTTCAGATGGCGGGTTCATGTTGAGATCGACGCAGGAAGAAGCGAAGCACAGGATCAGCAAAGCGGCCGATATTGTATTTATGTACTTTTTCATATTCATTAGAATTTGATGTCAACACCGAGTGTGAAAGTTCTTGCGATGTAGGAATTGGTCGTCTGCTCAGGGTCCCATCCCTTGAGGTAGCTGTCGAAGCAGAACGGGTCGTCGACATTGAGGTAGAATCTAAGTCCCTTGATGTTTGCCTTCTTGAGAGGCTCGGAAGGGACTGTGTAGCTGAGGTTGATGTTCTTGACACGGAAATAGGCACCGTTCATCAACCAGAAATCAGACATCTGGTAGTTGTTCTTTTCCGCACTGGTGTAGCTCAGGCGAGGGTACTTCGCCCTTGCGTTTTCCTCTTCTGTATTATAGACGCTCCAGTAGTTGCGTGAACCGTCTTTGTTTTTCAGTATTGAAGGAGCTGAAAGCCACTGGGAGGCGAAAGGACGAACCATATACTCGGCCACCCTGACATTCTGCTTGCCCACACCGTTGAACATAACTCCGAGATTCAGGCCTTTCCAGCCGAGGTTCAGGTAACCGCCGAAAATGAAATGAGGCAGCGAACTACCGAGGATTGTCTTGTCGTAGTCAGCGGAGATCTTGCCGTCCGGGTCGTTGTGCTCAACTCCGTCAGCGTCCGTGTACTTGTTGCCTCCGAGGTCGATATATTCAATGTCACCTTGACCGACGGTCGCGATGAGCTGGTTTGCCGCGTTGGCTAACTGTTCCTGGCTGCGGATGATGCCGTTGGATTTGTAGCCGTACCAGGCATGATATTCCTCACCTTCCTTTATGATGGTGTCTCCGAGAACGACCTTTCCGCCGAGGTCTCCCATGATGGATTTCGCGTCAGAGATGTTGAATCCGACCCCATAGGTGAAATCACCCACCTTGTCACGCCAGTCAATCTTTACCTCCCATCCGTTGGTGTGCATGGTCCCGACATTCTTGGTCGGGTTGCCATAGCCTGTAAAGCCAGGGATCTCGACGCTCAGAAGCATGTCCTTGGTTTCTTTGTAATAGTAGTCAGCGCTGAGACTGAGCCTGTCGCGCAGGAAGTTCATGTCGAATCCTAAGTCGTAGGTCCAGGTTGTCTCCCAGGTTATGTCCTTCACCGCGAGGTCCACTTGGGCGGCAGTCATCTGTGAAGTGATGGTCTTCCCGGTGCTGTCCACGAAAAGGGCGTTGTTGAAGGAAACGCTGGTCTGCCAAGGGTAGTTTCCGATCCTTTCGTTGCCAAGGGTACCGATGGACGCGCGGAGCTTCAGATAAGTGACAGGATCGATATCCTGCATCCAGCTCTCGTTTGACATTACCCAACCGATGGATGCGGAAGGGAACCAACCCCATCGATGGCCTTTGGCGAAACGGCTTGATCCGTCAGCGCGCAGGTTGGCCTGAACGTAGTAACGGTTCTTGTAGTTGTACATCACACGTCCGAACACTGAACGGTAGCCGTTCTCGTAGGCGTTGCCTTTCACTCCAAGGTTATCCTTGTTGGCAAGGTCAAGGTAAGGGAAGTCTCCGAGAGCCATACTGGTGCTTGACGCCTCCAATGCCTCATGGTAGTAGTAATATTCCTCGTAACCAAGCATAGCGTTGAAGTTATGTGAGTCAGCGAAGCTTTTGTCGTAGTTGGCGATGAACGAAAGCTCGTAAGAGTTCGCGTCGTTGCGTACCTCGGTCAGGTCGTTGGTAGCGTGGCCGCTCAGGTAGCCGAGAATGATGTCTGTGTCGTAGGCGTCATAGTATGGCACCGCCTTGCTGAAGGTCTTGGTCTTGGTCATCTGCCATGTCGGCTTGTAGCTTCCCGTGATGTTGAGGTCTTCCAGAGGCTTCCAGGTGAGGGCGAACCTTGCGTTGATGTAGTCGCCGCGGTTGGTCTTGCTCCCCCCTTCCTTAAGAATGCCGAGAGTGTTTGAGCCGGTCTTGCCCGGTCCGACCCGTCCGTCAGGGTAGAGTCCGAGATAGACATTCGGATACATGTTGGCCGCTTGGAGCGGAGTGATTGTAGGGTCGGTCTTCACGCTGTGCCTGAAAGCGAAGTCAATGTCGGCGCTGAGGCTCTTGGTGATGTTGACGCTGTTTCTTACACGAGCGTTGAACCTCTCGTAGTTGGATCCTTCGTAGAGGGCGTCGGTGCTTTGGTAACCCACAGATGCCCGTGTCTTTACGACCTTGTTGCCGTAGGAAAGGGTCACATTGTGGCTGTGGGCGCCGGCGGAGTTCTTGATGATGGCTGATTTCCAATCGAAGTCAGGGTACTCGATCGGGTCGTTGGCGTTCTTCTGGGCGTAGTTCTCGATCAGATCCTTGGTATAGACTTGATAGTCCGCACCCTCCGGGCAACCTGCATCGTTCCATTTGTACTCGTTGAACATGGTCATGTAGTTGTACGGATCGTTGAGGTAGTCCGCCCATTCGGTCGCCGTGACCATTGAATATTCCCCTTTGTAGTCGATGGAGAGCTGTCCTTCTTTCGCGGACTTTGTGGTGATGAGAATCACTCCCGCAGCCGCGCGCGCTCCGTAGATGGAGGCAGAAGCAGCATCCTTGAGGACTGTGATCTGCTCGACATCATCGCTGGCAACGTTGTCAATGCTGCTCACGGCCATTCCATCCACGAGTATGAGCGGAGACGAGCCGTTGATGCTTGTCACTCCACGAATCTGGAGAGACGCGCTGGCTCCCGGCATCGAACTGGACCTTGTCACCTGAAGACCGGGGATGGTACCCTGAAGACTCTGCGAGAGCTGAGCCGTGCTCTGTTGCTCGATGAGCTGGCTGTTCAGCACACCTACAGAACCTGTGAGATCCTTCTTCCTGACCGATCCATAGCCGATGACCACGGTTTCCTCAAGCTGGAGCGCATCGTCCTGAAGAATGATGTTCAGAGTGGCCTCTCCCTTGTAGCTGACAGTAAAGTCCACGTAGCCCATACAGGTGATTTCAAGATTCTGGCCTTTCTCCGCACCTTCGAGCTCAAACGCTCCGGCCGCGTCGGTCACAGCCCATTTGCCATTGTCCTTGTTAAGAACCATGGCACCTGTGACAGCCTCCCCGTTCTTGTCTGTTACGACACCTTTGACATTGGTCTGGGCAAAAGCCGTAAGGCTGATCGCCATCGCACATAATATACTGATAATCTTATTCTTCATATCTTGTCTGTTTTTATTCTTTTACACAACGTACCGCACCGGCGTGACCGCGTGTGGCCTTGTTGCTGAAGTTGCTGGCTGAAGCGTTGGCATTAAGGTAAAGCGCGGATGGAGAGGCCTCCGCGGTGCTGCTTTCGTACCTTGCGGCCACACCGAAGTCAGTGAGAGCGCAGCCGTTGTTGTAGCTGAGCATACCAGCGATAGGAAGGCTCCACGCCGCTGTCGCGAACTGAAGGGTCTCAGCCTGATATGCCGCCTTGGCGTCAGGATTCTTGCTGTATTTCGTTGACCCTGCCGGAAGTCCTCCGGCCTCCGCGAACGCGCACCACTGTGCTTTGCTTGGAACCTTGTAGCCTGCCGGACACGGGTCAAACATGGTTTTCCGTGCATCCTGCCATCTGTCGTTGTGGTCGGCCGTGAATATCCAGTCCTTAGGACCCGCACCGTCAGGGAATGTGTTGATGAACGGCCTTGGGTTCTTAATGCTGGCCGCGATGGTACCGGTTGCCTCGTCCACCTTGACTTCGGCCTGTTCTTCCGTGAGTTCAGGGGTGGTGGCGATGAAATCGGCTGATGTGTTGCCGGCACCGCGCATAGGGTCTTTTCTTCCCCACTGATAGAGGAAACCACCGCTGCGAGTGTCACCGGCGATGTTAGGACAGGTCGCGCCGAGGTTGCGGTCCATCCAGACTGTCCCTCCCAAGTCAGACACAGCAGGCTCGTCGGTGAACCAAATATGCCATGTCCAGAGGATGGTGTTGTCAGCAGCGTATGCCGCGATGATCGCATTGGCCGGAGTGATGTCGTTCATTGGAGTCTCGAACTCGATGTAGTCTCCGTTCAATGCCACAGCCGGGATAATCTCCGCCGCTGCCGTCGGAGCCGTCATGGTGTTGTAGGTGCACCAAAGAACATCGGCGTGGTCCGGAGTAATAGAGACGGTGATCTCACCATCGCAGCTCTCCGGAAGCGTTCCGTTGCCACGGACAGTAGCCTTGAACTTGTAGTAGCCAGGCTTGCTGACTATGTAGCAATTGGAGGTTCCGTCCGCGCCAAGGTCGGTTCTTTCCTTTGCTGGAGCCGCCTCTTGTGTGATTGTGAGAGTGTAGTCCTGGCCGCCAATGGTGACTGTGACCACTGCTGTCACAGGGGCTTCCTTTGTGTTGGCCGGGAAAGTGACCTCCACTTTGGACTCACCCACGCCCGAGGTCTTGCTCAGAACAAAATCAGGATTGTCGCAGGTGGCGGTCCATTCCTTGTCGCCCAGGACTCTGAACTCAGCGGAGGTGGCCGAGAAACTTACGTTCAGTTCGCTGACATCAACACCAACAGGCACTTTTCCTTTTTGTGTGATATCGAGGGCAAGCGGGGTGACACGGTCACCAATGAATTTGATGCGGGCTTTGCGCGCGTCGATGTTCTCGTTGGCTTTCACATCGATGATGTAGTTGGCTGTCTCCGCGTCGTTTCCTTCAGCGGATATTGTCACGAAGTCGTTCTCGTTCACGACACGGTAATAGACGTTGGCTTTCAACTCCACGTTGATACGGCCTCCCTCTTCACCGATCGTGAACTTCTTTTGGGAAAGCTCCATGTAAGGAGTCTCTTCCTTGCAGGCCGCTATGGCCAGCATGGCCAAAATACCTGCAGCGAGTCGTTTTAGATTCATAACTATCGGATTATTATAAGAATGCGTTTTGTTTCTTGAGTTCAGTCCTGAGGTCTTCAGCGCCCAGTCCGCGCGGGGAGATTCCTCCTTTCAGGGCAAGGGCGGCGGCGACACCTGCAGCATGGCCCATGGCCATCACAGGAGGCATGACACGGACTGCGCCGGCCGCGTCTGAATTGGCCGAGAGGCATCTTCCGGCAAGAAGCAGATTCTCCGCACCCAACGGAAGGAGACAACGGTATGGCACTCCGTACCAAGGAGCGTTGATCGTGGTGTAAACAGAAGAGTTGGAGGTCGCCCCACCTCCATGCACATCAACTGAATTAGATGCAAGAAGGATGCTGTCCTCCGGAACGACACCATTGACCAGATCCTCTGCCTTAAGAATATATTCTCCTTCAATATGGCGTGACTCCCTGATTCCCAATGTCGAAGCGGAGCACATGAGCGTGGCGTTCTCGCAACCGGCCACATACTTGCGGAAGAAGTTCATCAGCTCCTGGACCTGACGCCGCCCTTCGATCTCACCTCCTGTAAGGCTTTCGGAATCTGTCGAATCGATGTTCTTGATGCGGGTGCTGTTGATCACCCACTCGTCCCGGCCGACACTCTTGAACAGGTTCACGCTCTTGCGGTCAATATCCCATTCTCCGTTGGCCTCAGCCTGCGCCACATTCCAGTGCAAGGCACGGTAACTGACATTGTTGACTCTCTTGAACTCTGGCAGATGCTTGTAAACATCGGCCTCAAGCTTCTTGGAATCCACATTGTTTATCCTGAGGAAGAGACTGGCCGGCTGGATCTTGCCGTCTCTCTCCTTGCACCCCATCGAGAACGGAGATCCGGCGCTGACAGCGACATCCCCGTCACCGGTCGCATCGATGACCATGCGGGCGTGTATCTTTCTCAGACCCTGCTTCTGAAGCACGACAGCTCCGGCCGCAGCGTTGCCATTCATTATTGTCTCCACGAAATTTGTGTGGTAGAGTATCTTCACTCCGGCCTCTCCGCACATGGTCTCAAGGATGACTTTCAGCCCCTCAGGGTCGAAAGGAGTGACGTGGTCGTGTCCGGCCTTTATCCAGGCGGTGTAAGGGCTTTCCCATCTGACATGTTCCGGATGTATCGCCCAGTTCTTCTCGACCAGTCTGTCGACAATCTCGCCGAAAATACCCTTGATGATCATTTGTTCACCGTAACGGTCGTAGCAGGTCATGAAAGGCCCCACGAGGCCTTTTGTGGCCATGCCTCCCAAGCAGTTTCCGTTGTCAATGATGATGGTCTTGACTCCCATTCTGGCGGCGGCGACGGCCGCGCAGGAGCCTGCGGGACCTCCTCCTACCACGAGCAAATCCGTTTCGTAAGCGTCGGGAATATTCTTCATTCCGGCAAGATCAGAGGCTTCGTTCCCGCATGCGGTCATCACCGGCGAAAGCGTGGCCGCTGCGGCGATGATGCCGCTGTTTTTCAGAAAATCTCTTCTGTTCATTAATTCAAACGTTTAGATTACCTTATGTGTTTTATGCCCTAAAGTTTTATTACATATATCGGC
>OIZO01000853.1_pt1 | contig 18241 bp, 10 predicted proteins | sample 1588551 | NCBI WGS metagenome assembly OIZO01 (sample SAMN03283271) | human gut metagenome | biome: human-associated habitat; material: feces | host: Homo sapiens | place: Peru | collected 2012 | reverse complement strand
CTCTACCGCCCGTCATATACTCGCAGCAGTGGTCGCCAGCACCCTCAATCACGGCGATGGCACCGGAGTTACGAACACCGAAGCGCTCGCCTACCTTACCATTGATATACAACTCACCGCTTGTGGCACCATACAGACCGGTGTTACCGGCGATGATGTTATCCTCGGCAGAGAAGTTGCTGCGGATAGGAGGAAGGATGGAAATACGACCTCCTGAAAGTCCCTTGGCGAAATAGTCATTGGTCTCACCCTCGAGCTTGAAATCCACTCCCTTGACCAGGAAGGCACCGAAGCTCTGACCTGCAGAACCCTTGAACTTCACGTTCACGGTCTTGTCTGGAAGACCAGCCTCACCATATTTCTTGGCAATCATACCGCTCAGCATCACACCGGCAGCACGGTCGGTATTCTTGATGGCAAAATCGAGGTTCACTTCTTCCTGATTCTCGATGGCACGCTGTGCACCACGAATCAACTGCTGGTCGAGTACATTGTCGAGGTCATGAATCTGCTCGGTAGTATGATAGAGCGAGCAATGACCTGTCTCACGATGCAAGAGACGGGAGAAATCGAGCAAGTCTGCCTTCTCCTCGATGCTCTTAGCCACCTCTGGCTCTACGGCATCAGCACCCTCGGTAGGAACAATCTCCTCATCCTTCTTGCGGACGATGAGCTCGGTATGACCGATGATATCGTTCAATGAGGTGTAACCCATCTCAGCCAGATACTCACGAACCTCCTCGGCGAGGAAGCGGAAGTAGTTGATAAGATACTTGTAACTGCCACGGAAGTGCGCACGGAGCTTAGGATCCTGTGTGGCAACACCCATAGGACAGGTATTCAAGTTACACTTACGCATCATCACACAACCCAAGACGATGAGGGCTGCAGTACCGAAACTGAATTCCTCTGCACCGAGCAAAGCCATCAGGATGATGTCACGACCGCTCTTCAACTGACCATCCACCTGAAGGCGAACCTGTCCACGAAGACCGTTCTTCACCAAAGTCTGCTGAGTCTCAGAAAGTCCGATTTCAGGAGAGATACCTGCGAAACGCATACTGGATGCAGGGCTGGCACCTGTACCACCCTCAGCACCAGAGATGACGATGAGGTCGGCCTTTGCCTTAGCCACACCGGCAGCGATGGTACCCACACCGCTCTCAGCCACCAATTTGACAGAGATAGCAGCCTTAGGGTTCACATTCTTGAGGTCGAAGATGAGCTGAGCCAAATCCTCGATACTGTAGATATCGTGATGAGGTGGAGGAGAAATCAAGCTGATGCCAGGGATAGAGTGACGGGTCTTGGCGATGACCTCGTTGACCTTGAAGCCAGGCAACTGACCACCCTCACCCGGTTTAGCACCCTGTGCCACCTTGATCTGGATTTCCTCTGCATTTACCAAATATTCTGTTGTCACACCGAATCGACCGGAAGCCACCTGCTTGGTCTTGCTGGAGAGGCTGATGCCATCCTGTGTAGAATGGAATCGCTCGTTATCCTCACCACCTTCACCGGTATTGCTTCGAGCACCGAGGGCGTTCATGGCGAGTGCCATTGCCTCGTGAGCCTCCTTGGAGAGGGCACCGAAACTCATCGCACCGGTAACGAAGTGCTTCACGATTTCCTCTACCGGCTCCACCTTATCTATAGAGATAGGATTCTTGCGGAAACCGAAGAAGTCGCGGATGAAGATAGGCTCCTGCTTATCGTCAACGAGATGTGTATATTTCTTGAAGAGATCGTAATCGCCCTTGCGTGTTGCGAGCTGCAGGGTGGCGATGGTCTCTGGGTTCCAAGCGTGCTTGATACCGTCCTTGCGGTAGTGGAACTGTCCCATGCTTGGCAGGAAGTCGAGCTTCTTGGTCTCGAATGCCTTGTCGTGCAGGCGGATGGCATCACGGGCGATGGTCTCAAGTCCGATACCGCCGATGGTGCTCACCTCTGTTCCGAAGTAGCTCTTCAGGAGGCTCTCGCTCAAACCGATGCTCTCGAAGATCTTGGCACCACGATAGCTTCGGATGGTAGAGATACCCATCTTAGCCATAATCTTGAACAAGCCCTTCTTCACAGCCTTGATATAGTTCTGCTCGGCTGTATGATAATCCTCCTGAATCTTTCCCTTCTTTACGAGGTCGTCGAGGATGGCGTATGTCAAGTATGGACAGAGGGCTGATGCACCGTAACCCAACAAGAGGGCGGCATGCATTACCTCACGAATCTCACCACTCTCTACGATGAGGGCAGTCTGCACACGCTTGCCGGCATCAATCAGATAATGGTGAACGGCGCTTACTGCGAGCAGAGATGGGATGGCTGCATGGGTCTCATCCACACCACGGTCGGAGAGGATAATATAGTTGTAACCGTCATCCACACTCTTGGCAGCCTCCTTGCAGAGTTCTTCCAGAGCCTCATGCAATCCTTCTTCACCCTTGGCGGTTTCGAAGAGCATGTGGAGTTTGACGGTATTGAATCCCTTGTAGCGGATATTCTGAAGGATATCGAGCTGGGTATTGGTCAGGATAGGATGTGGCAAGCGAACCATCTTGCAGTTGCTCTCGTCTGGGTTCAGAATGCCGGAACCTACTCTACCGATATACTCGGTAAGACTCATCACGAGGTTCTCACGGATGGAGTCGATGGCAGGGTTGGTAACCTGAGCAAACTGCTGACGGAAGTAGTTGAAGAAAATCTGTGGCTGGTCGGAAAGCACAGCAAGCGGAGTATCATTACCCATAGAAGCTGTAGGTTCCTGACCCTTGGTAGCCATTGGGATGATAGTACCGTCGATATCTTCCTCGCCAAAACCGAATTCCAATTCCTTGCGAGTGAGGTTATCCACACCATTTTCCACCTTACGACCACTGCGGAGTTTCTCCAGTTCAATACGGTTGGTGTTCAACCACTGGCGATATGGATGCTGGGCAGCCAGACGCTCCTTGATTTCACCATCGTAGTAGATCTTACCTTCCTGTGTATCGATGAGGAGAATCTTACCAGGCTGCAGACGACCCTTCTCGGCAATCTCTGTAGGATCGAAATCCATGACACCTACCTCAGAAGCCACAACCATCATATCATTCTTGGTGATGGTATAGCGTGCTGGGCGCAAACCGTTTCTATCAAGCATACCACCGGCATAGCGGCCATCGCTGAAGAGCAAGGCAGCAGGACCATCCCATGGTTCCATCAAGATAGAGTGATACTCATAGAAAGCCTTCAGGTCTTCAGAGATAGGGTTCTTGTCGTTGAAGCTCTCAGGCACCATGACAGCCATGGCGTGAGGCAGAGACAGACCGCTCATCACGAAGAACTCGAAAACATTGTCGAGGCTTGCAGAGTCACTCATGTTAGGCTGAACGATAGGAGAAATCTCACGGATATCGCCCAGAGCCTCACTGCTCAACACACTCTCACGAGCCTTCATCCAGGCACGGTTGCCACGGATGGTGTTGATCTCACCATTGTGGGCAAGGAGACGGAAAGGCTGAGCCAGACTCCATGTAGGGAAGGTGTTGGTAGAGAAGCGGGAGTGAACCAATGCCAAACCGCTTGTGAAATAATTATTGGTCAAGTCAGGATAGTATTGACGCAACTGGAGGCTGCTCAACATACCCTTATAGACGATGTTCGAATTAGACAACGAACAGATATAGAAATCAGGATCACTGACACGTTTCTCAATGCGTTTGCGGATGAGATAGAGAGTGCGCTCGAAAACTGGCACTTTGTCGTCAGTAACACCGGTGATGAAAATCTGCTTGATGGCAGGTTCATTGCTCAAAGCTGCTTCACCGAGGCAATCAGGGTTGGTAGGAACATTGCGGAGGTGCATCAACTGCAGACCCTCGCGCTCGATCTCCTCAATCATGATAGAGAGGATTTCCTGCTGTTTCTTCTCGTCTTTAGGCAAGAAGATAAGACCGGTACCATATTTACCTTTTTCTGGTACAGGGATACCCTGAAGAAGAATAAACTCATGTGGAATCTGGAGCATGATACCAGCGCCATCACCCGTCTTGTTGTCAGCTCCCTCAGCACCACGGTGGCGCATATTTTCGAGAACTTTCAAGGCGTTATCGACCAGCTCATGGCTCTTGTTTCCGTGGATGTTAACCACCATACCTACGCCACACGCATCGTGCTCATAGGCTGAACTGTACAATCCTTTTTCCATTTCTTGTTCGTTTTATATCGGTTATTTATAACTATCTATTTTAATGTTAAATGTTGAATGTTGAATGATTCTTCACTTGAATTCTTCACTCTTCGTTCTTCACTCTTCACTTATTTATACGCTTTCTCGTGAACTCCCGCAACAGCTCGTCCGCTTGGGTCGTTCTGGTTTTTGAAAGAAGCATCCCAGGCAAGGGCTTCGGCTGTAGAGCAGGCTACACTTGGTACACTTGGCACGCTCTTGGCTGCACTGTCGCTTGGGAAATGCTCAGCGAAGATAGAACGGTAATAGTACTCCTCCTTGTTCTGTGGAGGATTGATAGGGAATCGCTCGGCGGCATGTGCCATCTGCTCATCACTCACGGCAGAAGCGGTAATCTGCTTCAGCGTATCTATCCAGGAGTAACCTACTCCATCTGAGAACTGCTCTTTCTGTCGCCATGCCACTTCCTCTGGCAGCAAATCAGCAAAGGCTTCACGAACCACCTTCTTCTCTATGGTCTTGCCCGGACACATCTTCAAGGCTGGGTCCATGCCCATCGCCACATCCAGGAATTCCTTGTCGAGGAAAGGTACACGACCCTCGATACCCCAGGCAGCCAGACTCTTGTTGGCTCTCAGACAGTCGTAGAGATAGAGTTTGCCGAGTTTTCTGACGGTTTCCTCATGGAAAGCCTTGGCATTCGGTGCTTTGTGGAAATAGAGATATCCTCCGAATACCTCATCTGCTCCCTCACCGGAGAGCACCATCTTGATTCCCATACTGCGGATGACTCTTGCCAACAGATACATCGGGGTAGATGCACGAACGGTTGTCACATCGTAGGTCTCGATGAAGTAGATGACATCGCGGATGGCATCCAGACCTTCCTGTATGGTATAGTTGATTTCATGATGCACGGTACCGATATGCTCTGCTACGAGGCGAGCCTTAGCAAGGTCTGGTGCACCTTTCAGTCCTACTGCAAAGGAGTGCAGGCGTGGCCAGTAAGCCTTGGTCTGTTCACCGTTCTCAATACGATAAGTACTGTATTTCTGTGCAATGGCAGAGATGACAGATGAATCGAGACCACCACTGAGAAGTACGCCGTAAGGAACATCGCTCATCAACTGGCGCTTAACAGAAGCTTCGAGCGCATCATGAATCTCCTGTACCGCAGTTTTTCCACCTGTAGCCTCAGCCTGTTTTCTGTCCTCCATCTCAGCCTCAGCCAACTGCTCTTCGGCAGATTTGCTTTCATCAATATGATATTCCTTGAGCATGGTACTGTATTCAAACCAGTCGCGTGTATAATAACGCTTCATGCCCGGAGTCTTACTATAATAATAATGTCCAGGAAGGAATGGTTCATAGTGATCACACTGTCCTTCGAGCGCCTTGAGTTCAGAGGCAACGAGAACTTTACCGTCTTTATCATATCCGATGTAGAGTGGTATCACGCCGATAGGGTCGCGGGCGATGAGAAATTCATCTCTTTCTGCATCGTAGAGTGCGAAAGCAAAGATACCGTTGAGCTGTTCTATCATCTTGCAGATGCGAGCATGAATGGCATCCTCATCGGTGTAAATCAAGTTAGCGAAGTCGCTATCCTGTCTCATTTCACGATAGAGTGAAAGCACCACCTCACAGTCGGAACCAGTCTGATACTGATATTTGCCAGCAAAACGGGCACGGATATTCTGATGATTGTAGATTTCGCCGTTCACTGCAAGCACCTGTTTCTTGTCAGGTGAGAACAAAGGTTGGCGACCAGACTCTGGATCTACGATGCTGAGTCGTTCATGTGCCAAGATGGCTGAGCCACCACAGTAAATGCCGCTCCAGTCTGGTCCACGATGACGAATCTTCTGACTCATACGGAGTGCCTGCTGTCTCAATTCAGGAGTTTGTTCCTGAATATTGAAGATAGATACGAATCCACACATAATATCTTTCCTTTCTTTTACGGTTATTTATAACACAATATCATAGCTTATTTCATGCTATCTATTTAGCTTAAAATATCATTTTGCTATATTTTGGGTGCAAAATTACTACTTTTTGATAGAATAAGAAAAGAAATGGTTTCATTTTGTACTATGCAAAGGCAATAAACATCAAATTAAAAGAAATAGTAGTTATTTTGATTATATTTTGTAAGCAAAACAAATAAAAATTCATTCATTTTGAAAGATTGACAGAAAAATAAGATAAGAACTGGGGATATTGGAGAAATCTATATGTAATATGGATATAAAAGATATAAAATATGGGAAAATATAGGTAGATGATGTGTGTTATATATATAAATAGATATTATATTAAATTGCTCTAAGCATGGGATTTCTGTTGAAAAATCTTGGTGGTTTCAAAATAAAAGTTTAACTTTGCAGCACAAGACGTATTTAATTAAGGTAAGAGCAATGAAATATCCAATAGGAATACAGACATTTGATAAGATAAGAACTGAAGGTTATGTCTATATAGATAAAACAGATTTGATCTATTCATTGGTAACAGAAGGACAAATATACTTTCTGAGTCGCCCTCGTCGATTCGGAAAGAGCCTTCTTATTTCTACTTTGGAAAGCTATTTCCTGGGTAGGGAGGATTTATTCCATGGACTTGCTATTGAAAAACTTGAGAAGGATTGGAAGAAATACCCTGTGATTCATATAGATTTTGGTGCTGGCAATTTTACAAAGGAGACGTTTTTGGATGAAACGCTGAATGCCATTCTTTCTGCATGGGAAGAAAAATACCAAATCAAAAATACGTTAACTGATTTTGGGTTACGCTTTGTCAATTTGCTCAATGAAATCCATCGCCAAACTGGTCTCCGTGCCGTTGTGTTGATAGATGAATACGACAAGCCGCTCCTTGATGTGATGGATCTTGACTACAAGGTAGCCTTTCAGGGTACCGAAATAACCTTGGAGGAATACAACCGCAATACCTTGAAGGGATTCTATTCTGCTTTCAAGGCAGCTGATGCAGACCTCCAGTTTGTCTTCTTGACAGGCGTAACGAAGTTCTCGCAGGTTAGCGTGTTCAGCGGTTTCAACCAACCAGAAGATATTAGTATGTCGCCTGCATTTGATACACTTTGCGGCATCACTGAGGAAGAGTTGATAAAATATTTTAGTGAACCTATCAAAAAGATGTCGGGCGTTTATCATTGTTCATTTGAGGATATGGTCAGAATGTTGATGAAGCAATATAATGGTTACCATTTCTCTGATACCATGAATGGTGTCATCAATCCGTTCAGCTTGCTGAATGCATGCAAGAACTTGCGTCTTCAGGATTATTGGTTCAAGACGGGCACACCAACTTATCTTGCTCGCCTCTTGAGCCACTACGATGAGAACATGGATGAGCTGACGGGAAAGTATTATTCACCAGACCATTTCATTGATTATAAGGCTGATACCGAACGCCCACTTCCGATGATATACCAGAGTGGTTATCTCACCATTAAGGATTACAAGCATAGAACCAATACCTTCTTGCTTGATTTTCCAAACGATGAAGTAAAACGAGGATTTATAAGCCTATTGGCCAATAATTACTTTCAAACGAAGGAAGACGTTAAGAATTGGCTGACAGAAGCCGTAGAAAATCTTGATGAAGGAAATTTGGACCATTTCAAGTTTCTCATCACCTCCTTCCTCTCCAGCATCCCTTACACGATGCGACGAAAGGAGAATGAGCGAGAGAAGGAACGTTATTTCCACTATACCTTCTATCTCTTGTTGCGCTTAGCGAGTACATACATTACTTATACCGAAAAGGAACAGAGTCAAGGTCGTGTGGATTGCATCATCGAGACCGATAAATATATCTACATCTTCGAGTTCAAACTGGATGGAACGGCAAAGGAGGCTTTACAGCAGATAGAGGAAAAGGGCTATGCCCAACCTTACCTTACAGATTCCAGAAAACTCTATAAGATAGGGTGCAGTTTCTCTTCAGAAACAGGAACTATCGAGGACTGGGATGTAAAGGAATGAGAAATGAATGGGAAGGCACAAAAAAAAAACCGACAGTCTGAAAAGACCATCGGCTTTAGATAATAAAAACTTAAACTCTTTTTACAGAATCATCGAGATTATTTTAATTATTGCAAATCCTATTATTGCAAAATTTTAGAGAAACCTATCTGATAGATACTGCAAGTAAACCTGCTTTATGGCTGCAAGGTGAAACCTACAACCAGATATGCCTTCTCGCTACTTGGGTTGGCTGCGATCTGTGCAAAGACAGGAACACTGAAGGTATCAGTAATCTTGATATCCTTGGTAGCCTTGACTGCAACATTGGTTACTGCGAAACCCTTCACACCTCCCTCATGACCATAATAGAAAGAGGTGGCATAAGGAACGGCACCGATAGTAGCAGTCCAGTCGCATCCGCCCAATTTGAATGGAGCTGAAGCCTCTACATAAGATGAATATGCACGCTTGCCACTCTTGTTGAGACCATCTGCACCAGCAAAGTTGGTGTACCAGTTCAAAGCTACAGGACCGAAGTCGTAACCAACGTTTGCCTCAAAAACATGAGAAGTCTTGTGAGAATCATACTCGAAATAGCGACCATCACCAGAATTGAACCAGTAGTCGGTAATACCAATGGTAAGACCTCCAGTGGAATAGGCTGCAGTCAAATCGAACTCCTTGGTATCATCCCATTTGGAAAGACCTACACTACCCCAACCAGTCAAAGAGAAACCCTTATAACCGATACCGAGAGTAGGCTGGAGTGATACGTTGCCGAGATCCTGACCACGCCAGATATACTGACTAACAACATCTGCAGCAATGGTAGTTTCCACCTCGTCCTGAGCAGAAGCAGCAGGAGCAAAAGCAACCAAACCGAGTGCCAAGACACTCATCTTTTTCATATCTAAAATCTTTTTCATAATCTCACAATTAAAAATGTTAATACAACTCTATTCAGTTTTGCACATGCAAAGGTACAAAAAATATCCCACAGATCTCACTGTTTTCAAAATTTTCGCTGTTTTCAGATTTTCACAGATTTCCTGGATTTCCCAGATTATCCAATACTCTCTTATTTTCACAATTACAAAACCTGTCAGAAACATCCTCCTTCCAAGGACATCAGCCTACTATAAAGATATCAACCTGATATAAAATCTGTGAAATCCGTGAAATCTGTGGGACGATATTATTATCTGCGACAGATAAATATTATCTGCTGGAGATAAATCTCATCTGCAGGAGATTAGTTGTAGCAACTCTCTCCGTGCTCGTAGATATCAAGACCTTCTTCCTCAATACGCTTGTCAACACGCAGACCACAAATCTTCTTAATGCTCCAGAAGAGAATCACACCTGTGACTGCAGCCCAAACATCAATACAGAGAATACCGAAGCACTGTGCACCGAAGAAGCCGAAACCATCACCATAGAAAGCACCACCGTCGAGGGCGAAGAGACCAGTCATCAATGTACCGAAGATACCACATACACCATGTACTGAGCTTGCACCTACAGGGTCATCAATATGAAGTTTGGTATCGATAAACTCGATAGAGAATACCAGGATGATACCAGCCAAGAGACCGATGATGGCAGAACCCAATGGGCTAACCAAGTCGCAACCTGCTGTGATGGCTACCAAACCTGCCAAAATACCATTCAATGTCAATGAGAATGATGGCTTGCCATACTTAATCCAAGAAGTAAACATAGTACCGAGACCACCGCAAACAGCAGCAAGGTTGGTTGTCAGGAATACGTGGCTGATGGCAACACGGTTAACCTCACCAGAAGCAGCGAGCTGAGAACCTGGGTTGAAACCGAACCAACCGAACCAGAGGATGAACACACCGAGGGCAGCAGCCATCAGGTTGTGACCAGGGATAGCAGTACTCTTGCCGTTGCGATACTTACCGAGACGAGGGCCAAGACAGATGGCACCAACCAAGGCGAGCACACCACCTACGCTATGTACGATAGCAGAACCAGCGAAATCATGGAAGACTGCACCGAAGGTATCCATCATGAAAGAACCTGCATCGGCGTTGCAAAGCCAACCGCCACCCCATGTCCAGTGACCTTCTACTGGATAGATAATCAATGAAATGAAGAATGAATAGATGCAGTACATAGAGAACTTGGTACGTTCTGCCATAGCACCTGAAACAATCGTAGCACTTGTAGCGCAGAATACTGTTTCAAACATCAGGAAACCTTCAGTAGGAAGATCGCCATGATAGAAAGAGAGGTCACCAAAGTTTGGCATACCAATAAAACCAGCACCATCGCTACCAAACATAAATCCGAAACCGACGAACCAGAAGAGAACAGAACCGACCATGAAATCGACGAAGTTCTTGAACAAGATGTTCGCAGTGTTTTTACTGCGGGTAAAACCCGCCTCACAGAGGGCAAATCCCGGCTGCATGAAAAAGACCAACATGGCTGCTAAGAGCATCCACACGGTATCTAATGAAATACCTAAATCCTGTACACTCATAATCTTTTAACTTTAAAGTGTTGTTGTTATCCCAATCTTTCAATATATCAGCTATCTGATTTCAAATATCATTTATATGACTCAGATTGGTTGTTGTAAAATCTCTCTCCTCCTATTCAACAAAGTTTATTTCTCCTGCTCTGCATTATAGAGTGCGATGTCGCCTCTTTCACCTGTACGGATGCGAACGGTATCCTCTACAGGGATTACAAAGATACGACCATCACCAATCTCGCCTGTACGGGCAGCCTCCTGGATGGCATTAATAGTTTTTTCTACATTCTTGTCGCGAACGACTACATTCAAAAGTACTCGCTCGATACTACTGGTATCATACATGACACCACGATAAATACGAGCCTGTCTCATCTTGCCTTCGCCTCTTACGTCATAGTAAGAAAACCACTCGATGTCGGCGGCAAGCAATGCTTCCTTTACATCCTCAAACTTTGTCTTACGGATGATAGCTTCGATCTTTTTCATGTTACTTTCTCCTATATGTTATTATACTTATTGTTATTTACACTTTGTTATCTTTCGAGTGCAAAAGTACAACAATTTGTTAACATACAGAGCTTTTTAATGGCATTTTGTTATTAAAAGTTTTGATTGCTTACAAAAAGACAAACAACAAAAAGAAAGAAGCGCCAAATTGTAAGCAAAAACAATAAATACGCTTACAATTTGACACTTCTTTTATTTATTTAGAAAAACAGAGGCATTTTGAGGCTATTTCTTCCCTCTTCCCTGTCAGTTTAGCAGCTCTTATGCGTCATAATGTCGAGCACCATGTCATCGGTAGTTCTCATCGCATCAGCACCGATGGATGTCAGATTGTGGATGCACTTATCCACATCATCATCTACGATACCCTCGGCAGAGGTTACGCACTTGCCCTCCATAGAGAGGAGAGCTGAGAGAAGGGCGGTGCTCACACCAGAGGAAATCTTCAGGGCGCAACTTGGTTTGGCTCCATCACAAATCATACCGGTGAGGTTGGCCACCATGTTCTTCACAGAATTGCAGATGCGGGTATAGTCGCCGCCCATCAGATAGGTAATACCGCAACTGCTACCCGTACTGGCTACCACGCAACCGCAGAGGGCAGAGAGTTTGCCCAAACTCTGCTTGATGTAGATGGCAGTAAGATGACTGAGCATCAGGGCACGGATCATTTCCTCCTCGGTATTCTCGTTTTCCTGCGCATAAACCACTACAGGGTTCGTTGCACAGATGCCCTGGTTGCCACTACCGCTATTACTCATCACAGGAATCATGGCTCCACCCATACGGGCATCGCAGGCAGAAGCTGTGCGAGAGAGGATATGCGAGAAGATGTTCTTACCGAAGATACCATGGCTCAGAGGGCGGTCCATCGTCTTGCCCAAACAGTGGCCGTAGTTGCCCTTGATAGATTCCTCGGCAGCCTTCATATTATACTCTTTGGTCTTGAGGATGAAAGAGATTTCATCGAGCGGAGCCGTTGTGGCGAAATCATATACCAGACGGAAGTTGAGTTGGATATCATCCTCCTCTTCATCGCCACCACCATGACCGCCACGGCTATCTAATACCACCTCACCATTGCGCTCCACATACACGAAGTGGGTATGGCTACCGGAGATGATGGCCGTAGCCATGTCATTGTCAGCACGGCAAACTACCTCAATATAGAGTTTATCGACATTTCCCTGCTTGAGTTTAATGTCGATATCAGCATCATTGATGTATCGCTTCCCCTGTTCGAGCGTGGCAGGAGTGAGATCTTTCAGCACCTCCAACTCATATTCCGGTTTGCCGATGAGGGCACCCAGCGAAACAGCGATAGGCAGACCAATCATTCCCGTACCTGGGATTCCCACACCCATCGCATTCTTGAGCATATTGGGACTCAAGAACACTTCGATGCGTTCCGGACGTCTGCCTAAAGTCGTTGCGGCCTTTGCCGTACACAATGCTACAGCCATCGGTTCTGTACAACCGATGGCAGGAACTACCTCCTTATTGACGAGCGAAATAATGCGCTCTCTGATTTTCTTCTCTTGCATTTTTCTATATGAATCAAGAACTTTCTATTTTAATTAGGAATACTCCTATTATTTTTCAAGACTAATCTTCCAACTGGAACAAAGGATCGTCTGGAGTCAGCATGGTTGGCTTCTGGTCGAATTCCTTCTGCAACTGCTCAGAAGCGAATTTCTTATCTACTACCAAGCGGAACATATACTCATTAAACCAGTCGTTGGTCATAATGAAGCAACCGGAGAAACCATTGTCAGCACCCCAACTGTTTTCCACCTTCCACTTGACCGGTTTGCCATTGGCATCGAGATCCACAGCGGTGAGGGTCATGGCATGAGTAGAACCGCTGTCGAAAGTAGAGATGCGCTGAGCCTTGTCCATACCAAAGGAAGTACCGAAGAGAGTACCATAGTCGAAGTTGTCGGTAGCCAGATAACCACGCTTGCGGTCGAGCTGCTTGCCCACATCATAGCTGGAATACATCTTCTGTCCGCCCTTGAGTGAAGCGATGGCGAGATCAGCGATTTCCTCCATCGGCAGGTTCAGGTATTTCCAGTTGTGACCATCGTAAGTATGACGGTCGTATTCCACCTCGTAGGTCTTGTGATAAGGACGGCGTGGATCGTTCATCACCATCAGGAAGGTACCGTTCAGGTCCTTGCCTACGGTTTCCTCATAGAAACTCTTAGGAGTATACTTCTTCGCCTCGCCAACCTGCTTGCCATCCTTGTCGCGGAAAGCATAGGTAAATTCCTTTACCGGTTCGCCGAGAGTAAGACTCAGCATGTGATAAACCTGACCGAGCATTTCGTTCTTGCGAGCCTGGATAGCTGCCGACTTCTTGCCCTGAGCCACCATCTTGCGGAGTTCCAGACCATACTCGCGGAGCTTGCTGCTTACGAGACGGCTCATCTTGGAAGTATTGTTGCTTGAGAAAGTCTCAGGCTGGGCACTCATTGGTACGAGACCATACTTGCTTGCCAAATCGGCAATACCACAGAAAGTACCGCCATCATTGAGCGGATTTTTGAAGAAGAACTGCACCTGAGGGTCCTCGATATCCTTCTTGCCCAGGTCGATAACACCCTGCAGCATGAGGTTGGCCTTCTCCAACTGGTCGTAGAAGAAGAGATAGTCCTGCGAGAATTCCACCACTCTACCCTGCTTGTCGTTGAGGGCGAAGTTAGAGCGGAGCACATTGAAACCGCTGAACATCCAGCAGCGGCCAGAGCTTAACTGGTTGTGGATAGACTGCTGCGGAGTCTCGATACTGAAATGAGTATCCACGGCAGCAGCATTGGCAGGATTTTTCACCAGGTCGTCGATATTATTATTGGCGATGGCATTGAAGAGAGCCTTCTCGGCAGTACCGCCCTTCTGTGATTTCTCCATCTGCTGGATTATCTGGGTAGAGATGCCACCCTTACCGGTCTGCGCCATCATCGACATAGAAGCCATCAGCAAGGCTCCCATCAAGAATACATTTTTTCTCATATTATATATGTGTTATTTGTTTATTATTACGTTTTTGCGAATAGATTGGGGTACTGTCTTCTTGATTTTTTGCAATTATTTTGCATTTAACTTAGCATTATCAAACCTTTATATATTGCTTGATCATGTTTTATCATGCCTTTATAAAGCATTTTTATGCTTTTATGATGCAATTCCCCCACCAAAAGGCAACATTTCTGTGCAAAAATACAAAGAAAAAACTGAAAAACCGAAATTATCGGGATAAATATGATTAGGATTAGTAAAAAAGCAGTATCTTTGCAGAGTTATTCACGAGTTGAACACATGGATCAAGAAAAGTTTAGTCTTTTAAGCAAGATAAAATACCCAGACGATTTGAGGAAGTTGAGTATTGACCAGCTTCCCCAAGTCTGCAAGGAACTGAGGGAAGACATCATCGACGAGGTAGCCGTAAATCCTGGTCATTTTGCGTCTTCACTTGGCGTAGTCGAGATAACTGTAGCCCTACATTACGTATTCAATACTCCTGAGGACCGCATCGTTTGGGATGTGGGCCATCAGGCTTATGGCCATAAGATTCTTACCGGTCGCCGCGATTCTTTCTGCACCAACAGAAAGTTGCACGGCATCCGTCCTTTCCCTACACCCTTAGAGAGCGAATATGATACCTTCGCCTGCGGTCATGCCAGCAATTCCATCTCGGCAGCGTTGGGTATGGCGGTGGCTGCCAAGAAAACGGGCAATGAGAACAGACATACCGTGGCTGTCATCGGCGATGGAGCCATGAGTGGCGGACTTGCCTTCGAGGGGCTCAACAATGTTTCCAGCACCCCCAACAACATGCTCATCATCCTGAATGACAATGACATGAGTATCGACAGGGCTGTGGGAGGCATGGAGAAATATCTCCTCAATCTCGACACCAACGAGACCTACAACAAGTTGCGCTTCAAGGCTTCACAGTGGCTCCATTCCAAGGGCTATCTCAATGATGACCGCAAGAAGGGCATCATACGGCTCAACAATGCACTGAAGTCGGCACTCAGCCATCAGCAGAACATCTTCGAGGGGATGAATATCCGATATTTCGGACCTTTCGACGGTCATGACGTGAAGGAGGTGGTGAGGGTTCTCAAGCAACTCAAGGACATGAAGGGACCTAAGCTCCTGCATCTCCATACCACCAAGGGCAAGGGTTATGAACCTGCCGAGAAGAGTGCCACCATCTGGCATGCGCCGGGCAAATTCGACCCGGAGACTGGAGAGCGTATCATCGCTGATACCAGCAACCAGCCTCCTAAGTTCCAGGATGTTTTCGGAAATACCCTGCTCGAACTGGCGGAGAAAAACCAGAAGATCGTGGGCGTGACACCTGCCATGCCTACCGGTTGCTCGATGAATATCATGATGAAGGCGATGCCCGACCGTGTGTTCGACGTGGGTATCGCAGAAGGACATGCCGTGACTTTCTCTGCCGGTATGGCGAAGGACGGACTGCAACCTTTCTGCAATATCTACAGTTCGTTTGCACAGAGAGCCTATGATAATATCATCCACGACATGGCGCTGCTCAACCTGCCTGTAGTACTCTGTCTGGACCGTGCTGGACTGGTAGGCGAAGACGGACCTACCCACCACGGTGCTTTCGACCTGGCAGCGCTCCGCCCGATACCTAACCTCACCATTGCATCGCCTATGGACGAGCATGAACTGCGCAATCTGATGTACTCAGCCCAGCTCCCGGGACAGGGCAGCTATGTGATCCGCTATCCGAGAGGCAAGGGTGTGCTGGTAGATTGGAAGAACGAGATGGAGGAAATCAAGACCGGCACCGGACGCAAGTTGAAAGACGGCGATGACGTGGCAGTACTTACCTTAGGACCTATCGGAAACGATGTGGAAAAGGTGATTGCTGAAATAGAAACGGCTTCTGCATTGAGCATTGCCCACTACGATATGCGATTCCTCAAGCCGCTCGATGAAACACTGCTCGAAGAAATCGCAAAGAAATTTGACCGCATCATCACCATCGAAGACGGAGTGAGAAAGGGAGGATTCGGATCTGCCGTACTGGAATGGATGAGCGACCACGGATACCGTCCACAGATAACGAGGATGGGTATTCCAGACGAATTTGTAGAACATGGAACCGTAGCCCAGCTGAGAGAAATCATCGGTCTGGACAATGAGTCCATCAGAAAAACAATAGAAAATCAAGAATGAAAATCATTATTGCAGGCGCATACGCCATAGGTACCCATCTGGCTCGATTGCTCTCCAGAAGCAAGGAGGATATCACGCTCATTGATGATAGCGAGGAACGACTCGCCAGCATCGGTTCAGACTATGATCTGCTCACCATGCTGGGGCAGCCTACCAGTCTGAAAATTTTGCAGAATGCTGACATACAGGATGCCGACCTCTTCATCGCCGTAACGCCGATGGAGAGCAAGAACATCACTTCCTGCATCCTTGCCAAGAAGCTCGGAGCCAAGCGCACCGTTGCCAAGGTGGATAATCCGGAATACATGGACCAGCAGGCACAGGATTTCTTCCGCGAACTGGGCATCGACAAGCTGATCTATCCGGAGATGCTGGCTGCCGTGGATATCAACAACGGACTGAAGATGAGTTGGGTGCGCCAGAGATGGGATGTGCACGATGGCGCCCTCATCATGCTGGGTATCAAACTGCGCGAAACCTGCGAAATTCTCAATAAACCACTCAAGGACATCAGCGGTCCCAACGACCCTTACCATGTGGTGGCCATCAAGCGAGGCAGCGAAACCATCATCCCGGGCGGTTATGATGAACTGAAGCTCTACGACCTGGCTTACTTTATGACTACCCGCAACTATATCCCCTACATCCGCAAGATTGTGGGCAAGGAGCATTATGTGGATGTGAAGAACGTGATGATTATGGGCGGCGGACGTACTGCCGTGAGAGCCGTGAAAAAGATGCCGGAGTATATGGAGACCAAAATCATCGAGATAGATGAGCACAGATGTGAATATCTCAATGACATCCTCGACGATCGGAAGACGCTCATCATCCATGGCGACGGTCGCGACATTCCGCTGCTTACCGAGGAGGGCATCAGGAGCACCCAGGCTTTCGTGGCACTCACCGGTAATGCCGAAACCAATATCCTCGCCTGTCTCACCGCCAAGCGACTGGGAGTGAGAAAGACCGTGGCTGCGGTGGAAAACGTGGACTATGTGAGCATGGCTGAGAGTCTCGATATCGGTACCATCATCAATAAGAAGGCAATAGCGGCAAGCTACATCTACCAGATGATGCTCGATGCCGACGTGATGAACGTACGCTTCCTCATGAGTGCCAATGCCGATGTGGCTGAGTTTATCGCCAAGGAGGGTTCGAAGGTAACCAAGAAACCAGTGAAAGACCTCGGCATGCCTATCGGTGTAACCATCGGTGGACTGGTGCGCAAGGGCGAGGGAATGCTCGTCTCCGGACATACACAGATCGAACCGGGCGACTCCGTGATGGTATTCTGCCACAACATCAACATGAAGAAAATTGAGAAATACTTCATCTAAGCGTGAAGGAGATAGAGAAATACTTCATATATGATAAACAGCAAATTAATATATAAGATTTTAGGGCAACTGCTTTTCATAGAAGCATTCCTGCTCTTCGTCAGTCTGCTGGTAGCTTTCTATTACCAGCAGGACGACATCTTTGCCTTCATTGTGGCAACACTTACCACCATCGGAGGCGGACTGGTGCTGAAATGGCGAGGACACGGAGCCGATAACTCAATGTCGCGCCGTGATGCCTATCTCGTGGTAACGCTCTCATGGATTGTATTCAGTTTCTTCGGAACCCTCCCCTTCATGGTGAGTGGATACATCAACAACTTTACCGATGCCTACTTTGAAACCATGTCGGGATTTACGACAACGGGAGCCACGATATTAGACGATGTAGAATGTTTCCCCCACGGACTGCTCTTCTGGCGTTCGCTCACCCAATGGATAGGCGGTCTGGGAATCGTATTCTTCACCATCGCCCTGCTGCCTTCGCTTGTTGGAGGACAGACCAAGGTGTTTG
>OIZO01000848.1_pt1 | contig 18255 bp, 19 predicted proteins | sample 1588551 | NCBI WGS metagenome assembly OIZO01 (sample SAMN03283271) | human gut metagenome | biome: human-associated habitat; material: feces | host: Homo sapiens | place: Peru | collected 2012 | reverse complement strand
GGTGAAGAAGTAATTGCTTTAATCGGAATAGATTACTCAAATCCAAGAAAGGAGAAAACGGAAAATGAAAAAAGGAACGATTCACATTGCCATTCGTTCCCCAACTGCTATGTATTCATTATAACAAACAAGTGTTCGATTATCAATTATTTATTGAAGGAATGGAGGGTTTTTATGGAGAAGAAACAGAAGGGACAAAAGTGTACCAGTACTTTTACAAAAAGAATTGGAAACACCACCTATCGTGTCAATGTGCATTTTGCAGAAAACACAACGGATACCGTAGAGGATAAGCTGCTGCACCTGATGGGTACGGTGGCACTTACAGACGAAATTTCATCAGCTACTGATGAAGCAGAAGCAGTTTAAAAGGAGGAACAATCTTATGGCTAGAACACAGAGAAGTATTGAGGAACGCATTTCTGAAAAGGAAATACAGTATGAGCAGGTAATGGAAAAGGCAAAACAGTATCAGGCGCAGATGAAGCGGCTCAAACAGCAGCAAAAAGCTGAGGAACGCAAGAAACGTACCCATCTGCTGTGTCAGATTGGAGGAATCGTGGAAAAGGTACTGGATCGTCCGCTGGTGGAGGAAGATGTGATGCGTCTTTTGAATTTTCTAAATCAGCAGGAACGAAATGGAAAATATTTTACCAGAGCAATGGAAAAGTGCCCGGATACGGGCAGTGAAACAGAAGGTGCTGAGAATGATTAACACAGTATCTTCTTTTTATATGTTGGGAGTTGCAGAGGCAGAAATGCTTTTGCAATTCCCTTTTCTCGTTAGAGAGAAGGGCGCACTTCATTGTTTCCATAGGAACCTCGCTTCCGGAACTTGTGACTTCAATCGTTGCGGCCAGAAAGAACGAAGTCGATATGGCACTTGGAAATGCGATTGGTTCTAATGTATTTAATATACTCATGGTCCTTGGTATTGCATCAGCAATCAGCCCAATCAGTATCATTACTGAAAATATTATTGATTTGTGCGTGCTTATCGTATTTACAGTATGTGTATGGATATTTGCGGAACCAGAAAGAAAATCGGAAAAATCGAAGGAGTCCGTATGGTTGCACTTTATGCAGTATATGCGGTTTGCATCATAATAAGATAAAGGAGATAGCAGACAAATGTTATTATTTTTAAAAGTATTTTTTACAGAATTCATAGCAGAGATGGGAGATAAAACGCAGCTCATGCTTATTGCTCTTACTTCTAAATACAAGTTAAGAGACATTATTTTAGGAACTGGGGCAGCAATTCTTTTACTGAATGGACTTGCTGTTCTTGCAGGCGGATTTGTCAGTGCATTCATTCCTGAATGGCTCATTAAGACCATTGCAGCACTTGCATTTGTAATATTTGCTATCTTTGGCGTATACACACTTTATCAGGGACTCAATCTTATCAGCGCAAGCGTCTGTCCGCTCCCGGTATGGCCGGTACTAATAGCTGCAACTGCTGTATTTGTTGTTTTATGTGTCTGTCTTTTTATAAAAAGAGAGAAGAAAACGAAATAAACGGATAACTTTATTCCAATACTTCTCGTATCAGTTTGCAATCATAAATAGTCAAAAATTCAATCGTAAAAAATGCGATTGAATTTTTGACTATTATTGCATATAATCACAAATACAGATGAAAGCTTGAAATTTGGAAATAGAAAGCAGAGGAGGCTAAAAGCATGATAAAGAATATAGCAATTGTCAGTTTGTCAAGTGGAACACTTAGAGAAGATTTTGCAAAGCATGAGGTCAATATAGGTGTAAAAAGGTTAAAAGATTTTGGCATGAATGTTACATTTATGCCTCATGCGCTGAAAGGAATTGAATATGTTAAAAATCATCCTGCAGAACGGACAGCAGATTTATTGCAGGCACTGAAAGAGCCGGATATTGATATGATTCTCTGCGCAATTGGCGGGGATGATACCTATAGTTTACTTCCGTATCTGTTTGAACAGAATGAGTTGGCTGAAGCAGTTTCAGATAAAATATTTCTTGGATTCTCCGATACAACGATAAATCATTTCATGCTTCATAAGGTTGGAATGAAGACTTTTTATGGACAATCCTTCCTTGCAGATATTTGCGAGCTGGATAAAACAATGCTGCCATATACACAAAAATATTTTGAAGAACTGATAAATACGGGAACAATAAAAGAAGTCTGTCCAAGTGACGTCTGGTATGAAGGAAGAACAGATTTTAGTATTGCACAGATTGATACACCATTAACATCCCATCCTGATTCTGGATTCGAATTGCTGCAGGGAAAATCTGTTTTTTCGGGAGAGATTCTGGGTGGCTGTATTGATACCATTTATGATATGTTTCATGGAGAGCGGTATGAGGATATGCCACTTTTATGTGCAAAGTACGGACTTTTTCCTACAACAGAGGAGTGGACAGGTAAAATTCTGTTATTGGAATCTAGTGAAGAAAAAATGCCTCCTGAGAAATACCAAAAAGCAATGATAACGTTAAAAGAAACTGGTATTTTTGAAGTGATTTCAGGAGTACTTGTCGGAAAACCGATGGATGAAATTTATGCACCGGAATATAAACAAATATTAGTAGATGTAATTGACAATCCGAACTTGCCAATAGTATATAATATCAATATTGGACATGCTCAGCCACGCTGCATCATTCCTTTTGGTGTTGAGGCAACCGTTGATATAGAAAATCAGGTTATCAGGTTTGCAAACTAACTTCCGCGTTATGAAACTGAAAAATAAGAAAACAAAAGAGGGAACAATCCTCGGTGAACTTATCGGTATTGAAAATGGATTTTAAAACTTTGAATAAAAGTACATTTTGGTTTAGCGTGAAGGGAAGGTTAAAGAATGAATGACAGATTTCAAAGTCGGCATAAGAGAAATACAGCATATTATCACCTTCCGGGGTTATTTGAATTTTATGGATTATATCGTGAGTTTTTACCGTTATTCCGCACACACAGGGAATATTTTTATGATTGGTGCGAGATTGGCTCCATTTATGGGACACCCGAAGACTGCTTGTGGGGCGGAGGACGTGTGGAAGCAGGAGAAGAAAATCCACGAGAAGTTTTAGCACTCATGGAGAAATATGGAATTTCAGCCCGTCTGACATTTAGCAATTCCCTACTCAGAGAAGAACATCTCTCGGATAAGAAATGCAATGCTCTTTGTAGGTTGTTTGAAAAAAGTGGAAAAGTACAAAATGGTGTGATTATCTATTCCGATTTGTTGTTGGACTATTTGAAAAAAGAATATCCCGAACTGTATTTTGTATCATCCACTACGAAAGTTTTGACCGAATTTCAAGAATGTCTGCACGAAATACAGAGAGAAGATTTCCAGTATGTTGTGCCGGATTTTCGATTGAATAAGGTGTTTGATAAATGGAATACGCTATCCGAATCTCAAAAAGATAAAGTCGAATTTCTATGTAATGAATGTTGCCGGTTTGGCTGCAAAGACAGAAAACGCTGCTATGAAGATGTAAGCCGCAAAAATCTTGGAGAAGATGGTCTTGAACACAGATGCACTGCGCCCCATGCAGATGAAGGATATCGTTTTTCAAAAGCAATGACAAATCCCGGCTTCATCAGCATAGAGGATATACAAAACATCTATTTGCCAATGGGATTTACCAATTTCAAAATAGAAGGACGAGGCCTGGGTAGTGCGTTGGTTTTAGAATTTCTGCTATATTACATGACAAAGCCGGAATATCAGATACATGTCAGGGAAGAAATGTACTTGGATAATATGTTGGATTTGTTTTAAAATTATTTTTAAGTTGTAAAGAGAAAGGCGAATGCTACAAGATACAATTACCACTTTTCTTCTAAAAAGCGCAAAGTCCGGTTTTTTCTCTAAAGCATTTTCCAAAATGGCTTGAATTTGCGATATAATTATAAATAGCAAGTAAGACAAAATCAAATGCTGATAGCAGGAGGAAAAGTAAGTGGATAACAATATGATATATACACATCATTATCATTCACCGCTTGGTGGGATTACTATGGCAAGCGAGGGGACCGCACTTATCGGTTTATGGTTTGATGGACAGAAATATTTTGCTGATTCCATAAAAGGCGAATATACAGAAACAATACTTCCTGTATTTGAGGAAGCGGTAAGGTGGCTTGACATTTATTTTAGTGGACAAGAACCGGATTTTACACCACCTTTGTTGATGAAAACGACACCATTTCGCAAAGCAGTATGGGAAGCTATGCTGAAGATTCCCTATGGGAAAACGATGACTTATGTAGAGATTGCGGATGTAATTGCTGAAAAAAAAGGGATTGCCAAAATGTCTGCTCAGGCGGTAGGCGGTGCAGTCGGACATAATTCTATTTCGCTTATCATTCCATGCCACCGTGTGGTAGGTGCAAATGGAAGCCTGACAGGATATGCAGGGGGAATTGATAAAAAAGTACAGTTATTGAAATTGGAGAAAACAGATATGACAGGGCTATTTTTGCCAAAGAAAGGAACGGCACTATAATGAAATCAGCGAATTGTGATATTATTCAAAAAGCTTTTACAGAGCAGGCGGCACATGCAACCTTAGATGAATTAGATACAATTTTCTATAAAGAAAAGTAGTGGAATTGGATGAGTTGAAACTTAGCAAGAATCCGCACTTACCTTGCAATGTTACTGTATTTCTAATATACTGTAGATAATTTGATGGAGAATGAGTATATGAAATTAAGAAATATTTTGATAGTAGTAAAGAATATCGAGAAATCCAAACGGTTTTATCATGATTTATTTGGCCTGGATGTGATACTGGATAACGATGGAAATGTTATTTTGACGGAAGGTCTTGTGCTTCAGGATGAAGAAATATGGAAAACTTCTCTGGGAAAAAAGATTATTCCTGAAAATAATTCCTGCGAACTGTATTTTGAAGAAAAAGATATTGAAGCATTTGCGGCAAAACTGGAGAAATTATATCCGTCCATCCAGTATGTGAACAAACTGATGACACATAGCTGGGGACAAAAAGTCATTCGATTTTATGATTTGGATGGAAATTTGATTGAAGTAGGAACGCCCGTGTAAATAGATGGAGGCTGTAATGAAAGAATAATGTCATATATGAGTAAGATTATTGGAAAAGTCAGTATAGTATTTTATATCTTTCTGCTGTATGAAGGTTGGCATTTATGTCAATATGGCGGTCTGCGGAGTCATTTCTTTCAAATAGCAGTTGGGGTGGTTGGATTTATGGTTACATTTATTTTGTGGATATTTACCAGAAAATTCCGGAAACCATCTGAAGAATTGATTGAGAAGAAAGAATTACATATAGAAATCGTTGTCGTTCTTATTGCAACATTTTTCATTGGGGGAGGGATTGTTTATTCAGCGATTCCTTATCATGGAGCGTTGTCGTGGAAAATAGACGAATGGAGACATAGAAAAGAAATTCCATTAGAGCATACCAATATTTTTGAATCTGGCGTAGAAGGAATTTTGTCTGATTTGAATGAAGAGTTAAAATTGCCGGAGCAGCTTTATATAGCAAATGAATTTCGGGTAACCTTCGATGAAAACGGAATGATTCAAAGTATTTATACCTTTTTGTATGGAAAGAATGAGAAGGGTAAAGAAAAAACATATCTTATTGATTATGATGCAAAACATGGTGATTCTATGATTGTCTGGACAGACGGTTATACAAATGGCAATTATGAATCAGAGATGTGTCTGACACCAATGCTTGAAATACTGAAGAGAGCTGACTGGATTCAGCAGGTCCAGACATGGTCGGGAAGCTTTACAGAGCGACAGACATACGAAATTTTGTATTATGGACGCAGAGGATTTCTGTCAGATGAAGGTTTGAAATATGTTCCGGGAGATGCGGATGGAGATGGAGCTGAAACCGGAAGCAGACCGATGGCGCAGATAAAAAATGGTGGTGAAATTATCGGATTTGAAGTGTCTTTGCACATTCCTGCAGATGAGAGTGTCACACCAATCCGTTATATTATGGAAGCCGAATATATTAGTCTGGAAGAATTGAAACAGGAGAATACGGAACAACAGATAGAGGAAGCAAGGAATACGGAACGTTGGACAGTGGATACAAATGGCGGAATGATGTATTTCTTTCTCGATGACCAGAATGGATGGCGTTTAGTGATTGCAGATGCGGCAGCGGGAAGCAGATATTATAGGATGGAAAAGACTACCGATGGTGGAGAGAATTGGAGCCGGATTAACGATGACCCGTTTCTGGGAGAAATGGGAGTTGCGGAAGGAATGCTGTTTTTCGATGAAAATATTGGCATAATAGGATTAACGGGAGCATCCCAGTCCGCTTCAGGATTGTACCTCACCCGAAACGGCGGGGCATCCTTTGAAGAAATAGTATTTCCAATGAGCTCGGTTACAGAATTACCAAAACTGGCGGAAGAATGTGGACTTACGATAGATGATTATGATTATTGCTATATGCCGGAACAAGAAGGTGATGCACTGACGGTAATGGTTACCACGGAGGCGGGCGAAAAGGATGGAATAGAATTCCAGTCGAAAGACAAAGGACTTACATGGGAGTACAGTGGAGTAATAGAAGAATGAGAGAATGAATATGGAGCAAATGAAGATGACCTCAGAGAAGAAAATATTAGATTCCAATATGATAAAGCTGATTGCAATTATTGCAATGACAATAGACCATATTGCATGGCTACTTTTTCCTGGATACCCGAAAGAAATTCTGCCGGTTGTGTTACATATAATTGGAAGAATCACTTGCCCGATTATGTGTTATTGCATCGCAGAAGGTTATCATTATACAAGGAATATTCATAAATATACAAGACGTTTATTCATATTTGCTTGCATATCACATTTTGCGTATGTCTTTGCATCTGCGGATTTTGTAGACTGGAAATCTTTTCTTCCGTTTTATTATGGAAATGTCCTGAACCAGACAAGTGTAATGTGGTCACTGGCTTGGGGCTTAGTGATGCTGCGGGTAGTAAACAGTCCGAAAATAAAGAAAAATTGGACAAAGGTTTTACTTATCATACTGATTTGTTTGATTAGTTTCCCAAGTGACTGGAGCTGCGTTGCAGGCTTATGTATTCTGGCATTCGGCACGAACCGTGGAAAATTCAAAACACAGATGAACTGGATGATTTTTTATGTGGCAATTTATGCAGCAGTATATTTCTTTGCCATAGATAAGGTATACGGTCTGCTGCAAATGACAGTCGTTTTATCCATACCGGTTATTAATATGTACAATGGGAAAAGAGGAAAGAGCCGGAAAATGAATCAGATTATGAAGTGGCTGTTTTACATATATTATCCGGCGCATCTTTTGTTTATTGGATGGATTCAATTTATGAGATAGTATATAATAGAAATATGAAAGGGTGGTGAGCTATATGATGAATTTGATTCAGGATGAACTGGGAGAGTTTTTGACAGATGTTAGAAGTTTATTTGGCGAGAAATTAAAAAGTGTAATTGTGTATGGGTCATACGCAAGATATATATTAGGAGCAGTAATGAAATAATTTGATAAATAATTCAATAAAATTATACGAGTAGGAGGAACCAAGATGAAACAGTCAACATGTGGCTGCATTACAGCCACCGACAAGAATGTAATTTATCCAGTCTATGAGGAAGACTCTATTTGTGGCGGAGTAACGGGAACTTTTGGTTGTGATATGGACAAGCTTGTGGATAAGGAGTTTGAGAAAATCACACCCGTGTACACTCTTGGAAAATATCCGTTTGAGAAGATGTATTTTCTGGGACTTGGAAAACGAAGTGAGATAACAACAATGAAGCTGCGGAAGGCTTTTGCGGCTATTTCGAAAGAACTGAAAGAGCCGGTTCTGCTTGTGGCAGGAAAGGCAGTGACGGATGAAATTGATGTACAGAAAGTGGCAGGTCTATTTACTGAGACTTATCTGCTGACAAAGTATAAAGAACAGGTTGCAGGGCATGAGGTAGAAGAAGTACCGGAAGCAGAGGTCCTTGCACCGGATGCGGATGTGCAGGAGGCAATACATAGAGCAGAGATTTATGCAGAGGGGATTAATCATGCAAGAAAGCTTGCGGACACACCGTCTAACTTTATGACACCGGAGGATTTTGCGGCAGATGCAAAACAGGTGGCTGAAAAGTATGGTATGGAGTGTGAGATTCTGGATAAGGCTGCACTGGAAGAAATGGGCGCAGGCGGTATTCTGGCTGTCAATCAGGGAAGCCATGTGCCGGCACGGATGGTCTGCCTAAAATATACAGGCGCAGGAGATGCACCGTATAAGGCAGTGGTAGGAAAAGGTCTTACCTTTGATTCCGGTGGATATAATATCAAGAGTAACAGTCTGGGAATGAAATACGATATGTGCGGTGGCGCAGATGTGGTAGGTATTATGCAGATTCTTGCAGCACTGAAAGCAAAGGTAAATGTGTATGGTATCGTGCCACTTACCGAGAATTTAGTTAGCGGCAAGGCATATAAACCGCAGGACGTAGTAAAGACATTGTCAGGAAAGACCGTAGAAATCGTAAATACAGATGCGGAAGGCCGTATGATTTTATGTGACGGACTGACTTATGCCCAGAAGCTTGGTGCAACCCATGTGATTGACCTTGCAACCCTGACCGGAGCATGCGTGCGTGCACTGGGAATGAGCTATACAGGTGTGTTTGCAAATGATGAGACATTTTATAATGAATTTACAGAGGCATTAAAAGAGAGTGACGAAAAGGGCTGGAGACTTCCGGTTGATGAAGAATTCTTTGAACTTCTGAAGTCTAACAGTGCAGATATGACCAACAGCTCCGGAAGCGGTATGGCAGGAGCAAGTGTGGCTGCAAGCTTCCTGAATGCATTTGTAGAAAAAACGACAAAATGGATTCATTTGGATATTGCGGGAACAGCAGATAATGATGGAAAAGCTGCCACCGGTGCAATGGTCCGAAGCGTGGTTAATGTATTACAAAAATAAAATGCAAAGACTGGAAGAGCAGTTACCGAAGGGTAGCTGCTCTTCGCAATTTGAAGGAAAGTTATATATTATTTTACAGATAAAGTTATGCTGGTCTTACTGAAAGTTCAGAATGAGTTTCAGGAATATTGACATATGTAGTAGAAAAAGGACAATATTCGAGAAGGTCATTTTGGCAGCTTTGGTATCGAATGGATTATTGCTGTACTCTGCAAGCATCTGTAAGCCTTTAGCTCTTGTAGCAGCGTATCCAACTGTAATCATATCCTGAACCTGTCTGTCTTTTTCCTTATCGTAGTGCCAGCCTGTTGTCTTTCTGACCTGATAAGGCTTTCTTCTTTTTCCGGAAAGTTTTACAACGCTTCCGTATCCGTTGGGTAACTTCATAAGCACCATTCCTTTCGCTTTAAATTCAGCAAGCTGATAGCGAAACAGAGTAGTTGCTAATCCTCGTGGATTGTTTTTGTTACACTTGGGCGTATGGTTTTCCAAATCTCATAATTATCTTCCGCCTGGCTGCCGGATGAAAGTAATTCCTTCATTGCCTGCCAGTCTTTTAAGAATTGTACAAGATTCTTGTTGCCAAAAAATATTCCCGGTTCACCATCTACCTCTTTAATTGATACATTAAATACTTCATCAATGGCAAAGAGGAGAGGGAGTACATCGCCATCAGCCTGAATGTCGAACTCAACCAATGAGTTTACATTGACATTAAGTGCTTCGGCAATTTTCCTAAGTTGTTCAGGTTTTGGAATATTCTTGCCTAATTCATACTTGCGGATGGCAACTTCGTGGATGCCACACGCTTCTCCAAGTTCTTTTTGCGTTAATCCTCGAAATGTACGGATTAGCTTAATCTTTTTACCTGTATTCATCTTACCAACCTCCTGTACAGTCAATCTAACATATCAAAAGTGAATTGCCAACATTATTATTAGCACTATTGAAAGAGCAAATAAAGGTCTGTATAATACAAAACACAAACAGAGCAAGAAATGCTCTATAGACAGGAGGCGGTAGAGATGCCAGAGGTACAATACAAGGTTGATTTACCAGCTTTTACAGGACGGAATGTACCAATCAAAGAAATTGCGCAGGCAATGGGGAAGGAGGCACAGTATGTAAGGGTTGGACTTCAACAGGGGATTTTCAAATTCGGAACCGCAATTAAAGTAGGTAACTCAAATGAGTTCAGCTACTATTGTCCGGATAAGAAGGTTTGGGAAGAGACAGGTTACTTCAGAGATGTATCGGAAGCGGTATAGATTAGGTTAGGAAAGGATGTGGTCGCGATGGATAGATATATCAGTATGGAAGGTGGCTAATATACACCGACGAAGTATACTTCTTACTCGGAACACATTAGCAATGGAAAGAGTGCCATAACAAGTAAGAGTAAATTGCTTGGAGTAGCAAAACACAATTTGCGGAAGTATAAATCGCTGGAATACAGTTCCGATAATATTTTGCTTTTGAGAGGAACGGAAGATTTGTATCAGGATGTGAAGAATGTCTATCATCAGGAATTTGATGAAGTGGTACAACAATATAATCAAAAGCAAAAGCGGGCTGACAGACGGATAGGGGATTACTTTGAGCATGTAGCCAATCTGAGGATATGGCAGTTGAAATTATCTTTCGATGTGGGGATAAGGAGTTCTGGGAAGAATATACGGATAAAAAGGAAAAGATGTACAATGTGTATGCTTATCTGTTATCCACAATGGAAAGACTTCTTCCGAATTTCAAAGTGGCAAATGCAGTGATACACTTTGACGAGGCAAGTCCTCATATGCATGTGGTAGGAGTTCCGGTATGGGAAGGTGCTAAAAAAGGACTGGCAAAGAAGGTGTCCAAGCGTAATGTATTCACGCCGGAAAGTTTATCTGTAATATTACAGGATAAATTAAGGGAAGAAGCAGGTTCGTGTTTCAAGTTCAATGTGAAGGAAGAACTTGCTGAGAAAAAGCAGGGACGGAATCATGATTTATCGGTTATGGAATACAAAGTTGCCAAAGAAACTGAGCGTTTGGAAGAATTGCAAAGGGAAGTTGTGGATACAGATAATGAATTATTTGCATCAAAACTTGCTTACCGTCAGGTGCAGCGTGAGAATGAAGACGAGCTTAGAGAAATTAAACAAGAGATTTTTGAAAAGCAAAGTGAAAATCTGAAACTGGATTATGCGATTTCTTATAAGAGGGATAAGTTGGAAGAATACGAGGATGAGATCTCCAAGTGGGGACAGTTTAAGAATACACTGGCAATGCTTAAAGAGTATATTTCAGCATATCTTCCTCTGTCGCCGCTAATTGAAGAATTTGCAAATTGTGTAGAGCATAAGAAGGATATTGAAGCTGGAAACAGTTTCGGAGGTCTATTAAATGCATTGGGGCAGTTTCTTAGAACATTTAAGGAATTGAATGTTGATGGCGTGTGTTGGTTTCCGAGGCTTATGCGATGGAAAACGAGTAAAGGAGAGGTTGCATCGGTATTCTCGGACTATAAGAATGAAGGTTATGATTACCGATTGAAAGCTTATATGAATGTTGTAACAAAAGAAAAGTACAGCATAGACAACATTCAGGAAGAAATTACACCGGAGAACCGAAGCGGTACGCTGGAGCAGTTGGAACAAGGGATTGTGGCAGCGGAGGAGATGGTGCGAGAGATGGAGAGGACGAGGATACTGAAGAGGTAGTTATAGATTTGAAAAAATGGATGCTAATAAATATAGTAAGCTTGACTATTGTTAGCATCTGTTTTTTTGAAATAATTATGATTTTATATTGAAAAAACAGGGCTTAATGGTATAATTAAAAAGAAAAGTGTCCAATGATGGATAAAATATGTTGCATAAAATGGAGATGTTAAAATGAATTATTCGGCAACTCAAATGGCAAAAAAATTAGACATTTCGAGATCATATTTATATTATTTAAAGGATAATGGAGTGATAGAATTTGAAGTTAATGAAAATGGAAGAACTATGTGGACAGAAAAAGTCTATCATCAGTTAAAGGAATATATTAAGAAAAACAATAGTTTAGAAGAACAAGAAGTGGTTGAATTACCCTGTAAGACAACAAAAATAAATAATCGAAGATATTTAGGGAATAAATATAAACTTTTGCCTTTTATAACAAAGGTGGTTGAAGATGAATGTAAAAATGTTAATACAATAGCGGATATATTTGCAGGAACAGGTGCTGTAGCTTCAGCGTTTACTGATAAAAAGATAATTACAAATGATAATATGTATAGTAATTATATTTGCCATTTGGCTTGGTTTAGTAGTGAAAGTTACTCAGAAGAAAAAATAATAGAGTTGATTGTAAATTATAATGCTATGGTTGTTGAGCAGGATAATTATATGAGCAAAAATTTTGCAAATACATATTTTTCGCTTGAAGATTGTAGAAAGATTGGTTTTATTAGGCAGGATATTGAGGATAGGTTTTTAGAGGGTAATATCAATACAAGAGAAAGAGCATTGTTGATAACATCTTTGTTATATGCAATGGATAAAATAGCTAATACATGTGGGCATTATGATGCGTATAGACAAGGAGCAGAATTTGAAAAACATTTGGAATTATATGTACCAAAGCCTGATGAAAATTTAAATGAAAATAATATGTGTTATAATATGGATACGAACGATTTGGTATCGGACATTGAAGCTGATTTGGTATACATTGATCCACCATATAATTCAAGACAATATTGTGATGCGTATCACTTATTAGAAAATGTTGCCAGCTGGAATAAGCCGGAAGTTTTTGGCGTTGCAAAAAAGATGGACAGGACAGCTTTAAAGAGTGACTATTGTACGAAGAAAGCCACTAATGCTTTTGAAAAGTTGATAGACTCAATTCATGCTAAATATATTATGCTATCATATAACAATATGGCAGAGAAAGGAAATGATCGTTCAAATGCCAAAATAAGTGATGATGATATAATGCGTATTCTTCAGAAGAAAGGTGCCGTAAAGGTGTTTACAGAGGAATACAAAGCATTTTCCACAGGTAAATCAGATATTAAAGATAATCAGGAAAGGTTGTTTTTGTGTACCTGTTATGAGAGTGAAAAAGAGGTGATTCCTTCTGCATTAAATTATACAGGTGGAAAGTATAAACTACTTCCACAAATATTACCATTTTTCCCTAAAGATGCCGACAAGGTGGTAGATTTGTTCTGTGGAGGCTGCAATGTAGGGATTAATATAAATTGTAATAAAGTGCAGTTTAATGATTCGAACAAATATCTGATTGGTTTGTTGGATACATTCAGAAGATTACCTAAGGATAAGATTTTTGAATGGTTGTATGTAACTATAGAAAAATATGATTTATCACTTGTTAGTAAAAAAGGATATGAATATTATGGCTGTGAAAGTTCAAAAGGATTAGGCTCTTACAATAAGGAGGGGTATAATAAACTTAGAAGCGATTTTAATAGTAAAATAACCCAAGACGATGAATATTTCTTGATGTTATATTTGTTAATTGTTTATTCATTTAATAACCAATTGAGATTTAATAAAAAAGGTGAGTTTAATCTTCCAGTTGGAAAGAGGGATTTCAATGCTAAAATGCAAAAGAAATTAGACGGCTTTCTTGATCGCATCAAAAGTGGTGATTATGTTTTTACCAATGACGATTTTAGAAATATAAAATTGGATGATTATACAGATAAGAGTTTTTTCTACGCAGACCCACCATATTTGATAACTTGTGCAACATATAATGAGCAAGATGGTTGGACGGAAAAGGATGAGTATGATTTGTTGTCGTATTTAGAACAAATAGATAAAAAGAGTATTCGTTTTGCATTATCTAATGTGATAGAGAGCAAAGGGAAAACTAATGAAATATTAACAGCTTGGCTAAATAAACATAAAAGCTTTAGAACCATAATGCTTGATTATGACTATTCAAATTCAAATTATCATACAAAACGAGAAGGCGTCACAAAGGAAGTATTAGTGGTAAATTACTAGAAGGAGGAAATGGGTGTATGGCAAATAAAATAGGGTTTAAAAGTTATTGTTGGGCAATTGGAACAACAAGTTATAGAACAGATAAATTTAATATGAATATTGAAACACAGATGAAGTTGTTAAAGGAATTTAGAAATCTTCCAGAACACAAAGAAAAAGTATGGACAGGTAATAATGAGTTTCAAACAGAGTATTATGAATTTTTAAAAAGCAAAAATTTTGTAAAGGGTGATGCACCAAGACCGGATAAGGATGCGAGAGAGAAAACTTCTGGTTTGAGAGATATTGGATTGTTGGACGATGAGAGAAATATAACAGCAGCTGGTGAAGCCTTAATTGAAATTTCGCAATCAGAAGATTTTTCAACGGACAATTTGCTGGAAATACCAAAAGATAGTTATCTGTATTTTAAGCAGTTGTTAAAAACATCGAATGATGTTGATGGTAAAAATGTAAGACCATTTGTTGTATTTCTGTATGTGGTAAGTAAGGTGGGATATCTGACATATGACGAATTTACATACCTGTTGCCGTTGTGTGTAGATAATGAAACAACGAATAAGATTGTTGATAGTATTCTTTCTTCACGAAATGGTAGTATAGATTATGAAGATATAATTTTATCAGTGTTAATAGGGATGGAAAATTATAAAAAGGCATTAACATTGTTACAGGAAGAAGAAATAACTGAAGAACTAATTTGCAATATAGGCATTAATCGTAAAAGTGCAAGGTATGATAAACCTTATTACATATTATACAAGTTATTGAAAAATATAGTTTTTTCTAAAGATAATGTTGTATTGGAATTTTATGAGGCAACGAAAAAATTGACAAATAACAAGATTGGTGTTGCTTGGCGTAAATATTTTTTTAGTAGTAATGTCAGAAGTGTTATAGCGAGAATGGGATTATCTGTATTAAATACTGTTCCGATATTACAAGCAAAATCGGAGGAAGAATTCAATGAAGAGTTTTTCAAAATAATGCATTTGTTTAAGGCGAAAGCTACGTTGTCAGATTATTTTGACCTAAACAGAAGATATTTCAAGATTACAGATATTGTTCTTTTTGAAGATGATAAAGTAAAACTTGATGTTTTACCTAAATGCTATATAGAAAGTATAGCGGACAGTTTGCTTGATATTGCATTCGAAAAAACGGATTTGATATCTGAGAATGTGAAACTTGAAGAAATTCATCCTTGTTTGAAAATTGATACGAATAAGTTGTATGAGGAATTAGGTCGAGTAATAGGAAAGAAAATTACAGATGCAGAATCGGCTCGAGAAGTTATCAAGGAAGAAAGATATGCTCGCTTTAATAAGCTTATAGATGATAGATTTAGTAAAGAAACTCTTATTACATTATTTAATCATTTTGAGAGTCGAAATGACGATGAAATAAGAACTTTGGTCACTGATAATGCGGATATTCCGACAATTTTTGAGTATGTTCTTGGTATTGCGTGGTATGTAATAAGTGACAGAAAAGGGGATGTGCTTGACTATATGAATTTGTCGTTAGAAGCGGATTTATTACCTAAAACACATGCTGGTGGAGGTGAAGCGGATATTGTTTGGAAATATGAAAAAACAGAATGGTATCCTAAACATACGCTGTTGATAGAGGCGACACTTGCTGATGGGTCAAATCAAAGAAGAATGGAAATGGAACCAGTATCAAGACATTTAGGTGACTACTGTATTACCCATCCAGAGGATGAGGCTTATTGTGTGTTTGTAACAACATATCTTAATATAAATGTTATTTCTGATTTTAGGGCGAGGAGATATATGGAATATTATAATGCTGCCGGAACGGATTATATAACAGGAATGAAGATATTGCCGATACAGACTTCTGAATTAAAAACATTGCTTAGATTTGATGTGAAATATCCGCAGATTTATAAAATGTTGGACAAGGCTTACAATAGCAGTGAGGCTCCGAAAGAGTGGTATGAGAATAATATTGTAAGAGAGACAGGCTTTTATAATGGATAGGAGATATAATAAGTGATATAACAAAAATTGTTCAAGTGAAATGTGATAATCAAGTAGATTGGAATTTTACAGCGGGAGTGATTTAAATTGAAATTTACAATAAATTTTATATCTAATTTTCGATTATCCGCATAAACACTATACTTTCAAGTATTTTGAAGTATAGAAAAAACTCATTTTACCACGAATTTACCACGATTGAATGAGCCTTGATATGACCTATAAAATAACACCCAAAAGACATCATTACACCTAAATGGTGTCTTTTTAAAAAGCAGTCAATCCTAAAACTAACTGCTTTGTGTATATGGATATGAAATTGTAAACTAGAAGCTGTTTATTTTTTCTTTTTAGGTTTTGGCGTTGGTAGTTCATCATACATCACATCAAATAACCCCGTCAGAAAATCTTTATTATCAACTTCTTCCACCAATAACATTTCTTTGGCGTTTTCGTATGGAATTTCATAAGTAACTGTCGGCATATAAGAAATTGCAGACTTTGTTGGTTTTACAAGTAACCTATCATCATATATACCGCCAACGATTTTTCCACGATAATAAATAATAAATTCTCCCATCATTGCACGATATGTTATTTCTTGTAATTCTGATAATTGTTCTAAAACAAATTGTAAATAATCTTTACTTGAAGCCATTTCCAACCCTCCAATCTTGAATTTTATTATTCCAATGCTTTCTTTAAGTCCAGAACAAATTGCTTTTGTTGTTTTTTCAAATAGGTTTTTACAAAAGGTTTCATAAACCACTTTTTAGGTATCACATTTTCTGTAAAGTCTATTTGTGTTTCATTCCCTTTGTCTATAAAAACACCAATCCAATGACCTTTCATGTTGCTATTCTCCATATCAAATTCCCAGCGTTTATATGGTTCTGCAACGGTAACGGTAAATGTAGTAGCATATCCATTTTTTGTGTATTCAATAAATTGTTTGTCATTTATTATTTCTGTTTTGCTCAAATCACTTCGCCATGAGTTATATTTATCAACAGCTAAAACAATGTTCCAAACTTTTTGAATATCATTACTAATAATTGTATTTATATTTGAAATTGCCACTTTTTCATTTCCCCTTTTCAAACTGGAATTTGTCTTACAACAATTTATATATGCATAAAAAGCAATATATTTATGAAAACACCCTAAATCCAAAATCTACTCAATTCATTTTTCCTTACATAAAATGTTCTCGTATATTTCACTTCCTCACCAAGTGTTTCCCCTATCAAAACTTCAAAATCATTGATATCAAATTCTGGAAAGAATGTATCTCCATCTTCAATATTTAAATCTACTTCTGTGATATACATTTTATCTACTATTTGCAAAGCTTCCTTAAATAGTCCATATCCACCAGATATGTATACATCTCGTCCTTTAGCCAATAATAATGCATCTTCTAATGATTTAACTGAAACTAAATTATCTCCTTGATACTCTGTTGTGGTGGAAACAACAATATTCATTCTATTAGGCAACGGATGACCGATTTCTTCATAAGACTTTCGCCCCATAATAACCACATTACCCGTTGTTAACTCTCTAAATTGCTTTTGTTCTCCCTTTATTTTCCATGGTATATTACCATTCTTGCCTATAACATTATTCTTTGACCTCGCAACAATCAAACCTATCATCTATTTCATCCTCCATAATATGATGTCGTACCTGTGATTCCATCAAGTGCACCACATCTTAACAAACTCAAAATTATCTCGAACTAACCAGCTCGACAAATTCTTTAGGTTAGAATCGATGATGGGGTAAACGAAAAAGCAGTTTTGGCATTCCAGTGAACTGCCTCTTCGTTTACACCATTTTCGATTTGACCTAATTGAACAAAGTGAGCGTCCGGGTAGCCACTGCCTATGGACTTTCAATCTTTGGTTCTTACCCATGATTATACAGGATTTTCTGTGCAGAAGCCACAGAAATCAAGCATTTCCAGATAAATAGGTACAACAACAAAACCTCAAGATTTGAGGCTTCTGAAAACGTATGAAGGAATAAAACTTTAACATCTTTGTGGTTTTAGAAACTGTGGTTTTCCAAGAGAACCGCCACAAGTTTTACATACACAGACATTTATCCCATAAAGTAGGTTTAATACCTCAGGCATTTCCTTATCCCGAAGCTTTGAGAGATACTTTTGGCATCCAAGAAGATTTCGACATAAAGTAAGCTTCTTGCGTTTACTGCGGGAACAAAGAAGTCCGTAATGCCGAATCCTG
>OIZO01000847.1_pt1 | contig 18268 bp, 29 predicted proteins | sample 1588551 | NCBI WGS metagenome assembly OIZO01 (sample SAMN03283271) | human gut metagenome | biome: human-associated habitat; material: feces | host: Homo sapiens | place: Peru | collected 2012 | reverse complement strand
CTTTTAGACCATTATCTCTTATTTTTCCATAATGATTACTTGTTTTATAAGAATAGGTATTATCTTTTTTATGGAAAGTTGGGACACTAGTACCCTTAACCTTTTTAAATTGGTTCCAAGCACTTTGATAGTTTTGAATAGCATTACAAATCATATCAGAATCAATTTCTTTTTGTGTTAAAAACGGGATCATAACTAACATATTAGACTTAGAACTGTGAATAGATTGTAAGAATTCTAATCTTTCTTTATCAGCTATAGAAAAAGATGATGATTTCTTTAATCCATACATTTCATTGTTGTCAGCAACAAGTTTGTTGTAGATATAACGTGATGCACCACCATTCATTTTGATAATTTTCTTTTGTTTATCAGATGGATAAATCCTTAAATTTAATCCTATATGATATTTATATTCTTTCATCTTTTTCATATTTTTACCTTATTCGATTATACTTTTAGTTACATCTCGATATAACCCAAACAATTCCACCCATAGATAAATCAATGGGATTCCTTGTTTGATTTTTCATTGAACATTATAAGATAGTTGGCGAAATGATTTTCTTTTTTCATCATTAATTACATCTACCAAATAATTAAACTCTCTTTGAGCAAAGCCAGCTTCCGTCAACTTGTAAACAAAATAAGCTAAATCAACTTGTTTGTAAACTAATTTGAAGGAATGGTTTTTGAGTAAAATAAAATCTTCTAAACGATATTCTTTCCCTTGAACTAAATTAACAGGATAAGAGTTTCTGCCGTATAGGTGGGTGCGATTATCCCATCCTTGGTGCAACATATAGTGATTTCCTTCGTAGAAGAAATGAATACACCAGCCATACATTAATCTCTTGATGTTTGTGATTTTAATATCTTTATAGTTTCTAATTTTCAACATGTTTTAATCCTTTCTTTTAAATCATTAAATTATACTTTTATATAAATGATTAAGAACAGAGCAGAAAAAAAGATCCTTGTAAGGAATCTTTTTACCATTCATTCTCATCATGGACTTGTTTTAAACACTTGCCCAAGAATTGAACAACATCAGAATCACGATAAGGATTTTCATTATCACGAGATAATTCGTCCCACTCTTCCGGAGTGTTGATATCACGGAAGTCCATGCTCTGACACATAAAGTCTTTTGCAGACTTTTTGCTTTTTTTCATAAGTTTCTCCTTTCGTTTTATTTAAAAAATCTTACTTTTATGAATTAAAAATTTTCGTATCAAAAATTTAGGTTATTACAGGCAAACGATAATGTATAATTTTGTATTAATAGGAGATTTACATGTTAGAAATTAAAGTTAAATATCATGATGACATTAAGCCAATCGTAGTAGAAGAAAACGGAGATTGGATTGATTTAAGATGTGCAGAAGATGTGGATTTAAAAGCCGGAGAGTTTAAGATTCTTTCTCTTGGTGTTTCTATGGAACTACCAGAAGGTTATGAAGCTCATGTAGTGCCAAGATCTAGCACATTTAAAAAGTGGGGAATTATTCAAGCAAACCATATGGGAGTAATTGATAATTCTTATAATGGAGATGATGATATTTGGAGATTCCCAGCGATTGCATTAAGGGATACTCACATTTATAAAAATGATAGAATTTGTCAATTTAGACTTGTTAGAAATCAAGAGCCTGTACAACTAACTGAGGTTGGGCATCTTGCAGGCACAAACCGTGGCGGTTTTGGGAGTACAGGTGCAAACTAAGTTATATAAGATTTCAGGGTGTGGGTATGACTATACGCTATGCGAATACAATTGTCCTGAATTAGAAGAAAACTTTGATATAGAGATCCCAGAAATAATCAGTAATACTTATATCGACGGTGATAAATTCGAAGAGCTTTGTGATATCGGAATAATTAATAAGAAGGTTGAACAATTTATTGCTGATGGGCACTGGAAAGCAACTTATTATTTTGTCGCAACAAAACAGGATAACGAAGATAAGTGGATTTGTAATCAGCTTAAATGCATAGATAATCATTTAATTGGAAGATTACCAAAGAAAATCGACATGTATAAATTTAGTATCTTAATGGGAATTTGGGGAATAATTTGTATCATACTTTTTTGCTTGTTTGCTGAAAGGTTCTTACCATAAAAATCAAAATTATCACTTCTTCTTTATTTTTTAGGGTTATGAGTAAAATCTAACGATTAAAAGTAAGGAGGAAAAATTTATGGCAAAAAAAAGAATTGCCAAAAGAGCAAGAACATTTGATAATGGTCTTGCTTGTGGAATTGCTATTGCTTTAACGGTGATAGCAATACACCAAGGATGGTTTTTAGACCATCTTCTTAGTTGGATTAATGCTGGTGTATTGGTGGCACTAATATGGCGTGCGCCAATACTATTCTTTCTTTCTCTTTTTGAGGGGAATGAATATTACCATGAATATTTGCTGGATTATTTAACGCCAGCAATATTCAAAAAGTAAAGCTATCAATAACGATAGCTTTTTTAATACTCTTTTTAAAAATTAGTACGATTTCATAAGGAGAAAAGTTATGAAAAAATATTTAATTGTTGGATTAATCGCATTAACATTAACTGGTTGTGCTAAACATGTACCAGAACAAAATGATTTTGTGAAAACGGAATTAAGTAATCCTATTGTTGATTACAAAAATTTAGAAGAATTGTCAAAAGCTGGTGGTATTGACTTATCTAAAATAGAAATGATTACAGAAATTTTAAAACAAGCAGAAGGAAATGATATTCAATATCAGCTAATTGGTGATATTGAACAAATTGTTATCACTTATGTGAATGGTTCTCAATCAACAATTCGAGTATCTGATAAGTTATATGGACCAAAAGATTTAGGTGGTTATCATTTTACCAATTTAGAAAATGTAGAAAATACCCACATTGTTGTTGATAATATAGAGATTAATTGTGGAGTTGTTGACAAAACTAATTATTGTATAACAAATGAAGTTGCAGGAGAGATTGCCTCTCCAATGGAAGCATAATGAGAGAATATTTTAGAGAATATCCCAACCGCTGGACTTTAAATATTGTGGTGATAGTGTTAATCGTAATCATTTGCCTGTAAGTAGGACAAATTAATTATTATTTGCATTAAATTAACTACAATCTTGTTGAGGTAAGAATATGGAATTAGATTTAAATGGATTAGATTTTTTTGAAAAAAACAAAAAGGCATATATTAATACTATTAAGGATTTGTGTTATTTAAATGACATTCCAGCAATTTATAGAAATGCAGACGATGAAGTTTCTTTATGTTTAATTGATGAACATCATAAAGGCATTTTTATATCGACAGCATATAGAACACCTTTTTTCTTAGATAAAGATGATGCAAGTTTTCCTACATCAGATTGTCCTAGTATTCAGGATGCGTTTTTCAGATTATGGAACTTAAATCGTCTATTAAAAATGAAACAACCATTTTCAAGAGAAAAAGTACTCAATAAAACATTGGCAACTAACGATTTGTGTTTGATGCATTTTGAGCCTAATGACGCTAAGATTGACAGCTATATGGAAAAAGTAAATAACGAAGCTATTATCAGTGATGCATTAGAAAAACAAGCTATTATTTTTACATGTGAAGTGTTTAAAAACCAGATTGGTGAAAACGATCCAGAATTAGCTGACGAAATGATTCAATACGTATTGGATAATATGGAAGAAGGGCAAGGTGCCAAAAACATTCAATTCATGCAAGATTGGTTCAAGGAATTATCAGAAGTACAGGCAATTTAGTCTGTACTTTTTTTATTTTAGGAACGTATTCGTATAATTTTACAAGGAGATTTTTCATATGAAAACTTTTAATAATTATTTAGGAAAAGTGTTTTTGTTTCTTACAATTGGACTTGGAGTTACTACATTAGTCAGCGCTCCATTAACTATTAACATGAGTTCTATTATGGCTGAATATGGTGATGGTTTTAAGGCATTAGCTTTAATAAGCTTATTTGTGGAATTAGTAGTGGCAATGATATTTTCTAGCAGACTGTTAAAAATGTCTAAAGCAGGAGCTTGGATTTGCTATTTATTATTTTCAGGTCTAACTGGGCTAAGCTTATCTATCGTTTTATCTGCCTATACAACGGGAACTATCGCTTTGGCATTTGGAATAACAACCGGAATGTTTGCTGTACTGGCAGTTTTAGGATTAACAACCAAAATTGATTTATCGAAATATTCAACTTTGGCATTAACTGGCTTATTCTTTTTGATTATTGCTTCTATTGTTAATTTATTCTTGCGTAGCAATTGGCTAACATGGGTAATAACTTATCTTGATATTATTGTTTTCTTATTCTTGGTTGCCTTTGATACTCAAAAAATTAAAGGTTATTACGAAATCTCAGAAAGAGACAATGAAGCAGGAGAAAAATTTGCAATCTATGGTGCTTTCCAGCTATATCTTGATTTCATTAATTTGTTTTTAGATATTTTGAGAATTTTAGGAGTTTCTAAAAGCAATGATTAATTTATTAACAAAGAGTTTTGTGTCTTTTTATGAAGAAAAAATTTTAACAAAGAGATAAAAAGAAATCCCTACACAAGTAGGCGATGAATTTTTAGTTATAAACTTTTGAAAAGATAAGTATCATTTTATATGAATAAAGCTTACAAATATAGAATTTATCCTACCCAGGAACAACAAATTCTTATTAACAAAACTTTTGGTTGTTGTCGTAAAGTTTGGAATCTTATGCTAAGTGATAAGATTGAACATTATAAACAAACAAACAGTTTTGGTAAGCAAACTCCTGCAATGTATAAGGAAGAATATTCATTTCTTAAAGAAGTTGATTCATTGGCGTTAGCCAATGTTCAGATGAATCTTCAAACTGCTTTCAAGAATCACTTTGATAAAAAGCGTAAAACTAATACCAGATTTCCAAAATTCAAATCAAAACATAAGTCAAAGAAAAGCTATACCACTAATTTTGTAAATGGAACTATTTCTATTATTGATGAAGGATATATTAAATTACCTAAAATTGGTAAGGTAAAAACTATCTTTCATAGACTTCCAAGTTCTGAATGGAAAATTAAATCTGCAACCATTTCACAAATGGGCGATGGCACTTTTTACGTTTCAATTTTATTTGAGTTTGAGCAAGATATTATTCAATCAAAGCTAGAAAATGTTATAGGTTTAGACTATGCTTCTAATGGCTTGTATGTTGACAGCAACGGCAACAAAGGAACTAACCATAAATTTTTTAGAGAAAGTCAGAAAAAGCTAGCGAAAGAACAACGAAGACTTTCAAGAAAAGTTGGTTCCAATAAAGATGAAGTTAAATCTAAAAATTACTTAAAACAGCTTCATAAAGTAAATAAGATCCATAGACATGTTGCCAATCAACGATTAGACAACCTACACAAAATTTCTACTGAGATAGCCAATCAGTATGATACAGTTTGTGTAGAAAGTCTAAATATGAAGGCTATCTCTAACAAGAAGTTCCATAACGGTAAAGCCACCATGGACAATGGTTATGGTATGTTTTGTGATATGCTTAAATACAAGCTTGCTGAAAGAGGTAAGTCTTTTGTTAAAGTAAGCAAATGGTTTCCATCAAGCCAAACTTGTAGCTGTTGCGGAGCACGACATAAAGAAATGAAGGATCTATCAATTAGAACCTTAAAATGCGATTGTGGTTTAGAAATTGATCGTGATTACAACGCTGCATTAAACATTAAAAAAGAAGGTTTACGATTGTTAAACCTTCAAAAGTAGGACAGGAACTGTCCAAACTTAACGCTTGTGGACATACGTAAGACCTTATTGCGCAAAATTGTGTAATAAGGCAGTCATGGTCGAAGCAAGAAACTCACCTAGGTGGTGAGTAGTTCACGTTATTAATTTAACAAATTTCTTTAAGATTTTATAGGGAGAAAATAAAAATGGGAATATTAAAAGACTTTATCATGCCAGAAGAAGATGAAGAAGAAGCAGAAGTTCCTTCAACAGATATTGAACCAATTACCAAAAATTCAGCAAATATTGTGCTGTTTGAGCCTTGTAATTTTGACGAGGCAGAGGAGATTGGTATGCATATTAAGAACCGTAGAGCTTGTTGCATTAATTTACATAAGATGCCACTTGAATATCGCCAAAGAATTATTGATTTTTTAAGTGGTGTCATATATGGAGTAGATGGCTCTATAAGAAAAGTTGGAGAAGGAGTTATTTTGTGTTCGCCAAAAAATTTAACAGTAGCAGGTGAAATAGATCTGCACGCTAAAACAGAATAAGGGGGTTATATATGGTAATTAGAACTTTGCTTTGCGCTTGTCAAATGTTGTGCTCTGGCATGATGCTTGGGCTGTTGGTTGAAGAGGCACTAAAAAAGAAAGATAAAAATGATGATTAGAGTAGCGCCTAAAATAGTTGATTTAGAAAGAATCATTAAAATGGCAGAATTTAATGCGTACAGGCGTGCCAGTATGGTTGCAATAGGGATTATTGCTATTGGCTTTTTGCTAATGTTTGTTATTAGGAAGTTCTACAATGGCAGACAAGATTGAATTAATTTTAGTTGGAACAATCACGATTATTTTGTTGGTTTGTTCATTTTTTGCAATTCGCAACAAAAACCAATAAAGGGGTAAGATATAACATAATTCTTAACCTCCGACAAATAGGACCTTAGCGGTTCTTTTTGTTTTTTTGTTGTAATAATTGGTATATCTCTCAGTATAATAATCATGGAATTGCCACGATTGGTCTTCGGATGGTCGTGAGTCTAATCTTGTTGCGACGAGGTTAGAAAAAGACATGTGCACAGAAAAGACATCTCTTCGGGGATGTTTTTTTTCGTTTTGTGCTTTACACTAAGCAAATTTTTGTCAAATCTTCCCCAAGTTGGGGATAAATTTGGTAATAAAGTTGGGAAGAAAAAACTAATAACTGATATAGAAAAATATTAAACAAGATACTTGGTTTTATTTCAAAGTGAAGGCAGTATTATTTGACAAGAAAGGATTTTCTTATGGAACGTTTTGTTAAGTATGTTTGTATCGGAACTTTTGTTCCAGCTATTATTTTGTCGATTATTAGTTTAGTTGGTAGCTGTTCCAAAAGCTATGTAAATAGTTGTCTCAGACCTTTGGTTTCTTTATTGAATACGGTTTGCTGGTCGTTTTGTATTTTCTTTCCGTGGCTATCACTACTTATTCCTTTTGTACAGGACTTTTTTGGTTTTGCTGTCGCTTGTGTTTATGTTGCGATGATAATGGGGATGACTCTATTTATAGGCGTAGGTACATATAGGATTGACACAGAGCAAAAAATTAAAGAAAACTTTCATGTACAGGCAGACGATGAAGTTGCTTTGTTTGAAGAAACTCCTACTCGTGATTTTGGAGAAGTGGTGATGATTTTTATCATTATATTTTTCACTCTTATTTTTTTCGCAATGACACCCTTTGGCGAATTAACTAAAAGTGCAATATTAGAAATATTAGAAAGAAGATTTTAAACATGTTGTATTTTTTTATTTTAGGATTAGCAATTTTTACATCTTTTCTGTTAACCAAAGCGGTAGAAAACTGGGAAGAAAATGTTCCAAATTGTCTTTCATGTCCTATGTATTATTTAACAAGAGCATTTTTATCTTTTACTACTACATTTATGATAGGAATGGTAACAATTGGTTTCATAGGCTGGTGGAAATGCAAGGAAGATATTTTAAAATTTTTGATGATAGTTGGCTCTATTTGGTTTGTTATGTCTTTTTTTATTCCTATAAAAATTAATGATATGGGTAATGTGAAAAACAATCTTTGGAAACTTAAAATAAGAAAAAATCGACTTAAAATTGAAGAAACATCATTTTTCGGTACAGAAGAAGAAGCATCAGTTTACCTGTATGAAGAAATTGAGAAAGTTTATCATTTATATCTCACCGATCGCAAAATAAAAATGCAAGGAACAACCTCACCTCGTTTAATTCAAGTTCTTAAAGATGAAGAAAATGGTCAAATTCTTTGTTTTCGTGGTTCATTAAAATCGCCTAAGGTTCTTTATGAATTCGAGATAATAAAAGAATAATAGTTTACTTTCAACTTATAAAGTTTTTTGTTAAATGGAAAGGATTTATATGACAGAAGAAATGATTGTGTTCGCTGCAAAACGATGGATTGTTGTATTGCCAGTTTTGTTTATTAGTTTTCTATTTTTATCTATCGCTATTGAATTGTGGGAGAAGAATGTTCCAAATTGTTTATCGTGCTTTATATATTATGTGACCAAATACTTTTTGTTCTTAAATACTATTCTTCTTTGTTTGTTTTTCTTTTGTTGGCAATTTTTCTTAGAAAAAAATACAAATGCTTTAAAAATCGCTATCGGGGTTTGTGCTTTGCTAAGCTTATGTGCTTTTTCAGCAAAGGAAAGGTTGAACGGCGATAATCTTTGGAAATTAACAATCAAACACAATCTTGAAGCAGAAGAATTACAGTTTTTAGGAACTAGTAAGGAAGCTTCACTTCGCCTGTACGAAGAAATTGAGAAAATTCGTCTTTTATATAAAAAAGATTATGGAATAGAACTTTGTGGTACAACAGTTCCACGTTTAATGGAAATTGTTAAAGAGGAAGATAGAGTTGTTGGATTTAAAGGTATCTTAGAAGGTGCTAATGAAAATTTTCTATTTTACATAGAAAAAATTGATTAAAAATCAACTGGTTTTACAGGCATACTAAAATCGAAAAACTTTTAAATTATTAAGTAGGTTAAGTTTTTGTTATTCAAAAGTAATATATATTGTTAAAAATAACAGAAAGGAATTAATTATGTTAGGAATTATTTTAACAGTTGTTTTCGGAGTTCTACTAGGAACTTCATTTATCTTGCCTTTGGTATTAGAAAATACAGAGGACGCCAAAAAGACCGTAAAAGGAGTTCGTATTACTACTGGGGTTGTTCTATTATTAGCAATTGGTGCTAATTGTATCAAGGTTATCCCTGCTAACAATGTAGGTGTCAAGTATAGCATCTTTACCGGAACTAGCGAAAATACGCTAGACGAGGGTGTTGTACTAAAATCACCGTTTGACAAGATTTATTTAATCGATACAACCGTGCAGGAACGCTCAATTGAAGGTGTTACTGGACAAACTAAGGATGCTCAGTGGTTAAATATGGACTTGAATGTAAAATATCAAGTTGATAAGGCTAATGCGTTTAAGGTGTATAAGAATTACAAGACTTTAAGTAATTTGGACTATAACCTAATTGCCAATATGGCTCAACGTTGTATCGAATCAATTACAACAAAATATAACGTAATTGATGTACTTGGTGAAAAGCGTGATCAAGTTTACAACGAAATTGAAGACTTGTTGCGTAAGAAATTAGCTGATGAAGGTGTCACTTTCAAGATGCTAACCATCAAGGATACCGATGCTGGTGAGGCAATCGAAAATGCAATCCAAGCCGAAGCTGTTGCTAAAAAGCAAGTAGAAACTGCCGAACAACAAAAGGCAAAGGCTGAAATTGAAGCTCAAACTAAGCTTATCGAAGCCCAAGGTGATGCTGAAGCTAACGCTATCAAGACTAAACAGTTAACTAAGGAAATCTTAACTGAAATGTACATCAATAAGTGGGACGGACATCTTCCAAAGGTTTCTGGTACTGATAATCAAATGATTGATGTTAGTAAATTGTTAGAAGATTAAGAAGGAGTTGTACTCCTTTTTATTTTGTCAGTATGAAGGGAATTTAGATATCAAAATTCAAAAAAAATTTAAAAAAGAGGTTATATTGAAACAAGACAAAATTATAATCTAATGTTGCTTCTAAAAAGCAACTAAAATCGTTCATAGGCTGCGCACCTATAATAGTGTGGCTAAATATTTGTTTTATCCTTTCTTTCAGGAATTAGAGACTTCGGCCTCTTTTTTCTTAATAATAGACAATGGAATTCGTATAATGGATATGACGACGAAGGTAGCCCTGAGGTTACAAACTAACGAATCACTATCAATCGATAGGGCTCGCTTTTTATTTTTTTGAGAAGTTTTTGTATAATATATGTGACAGAGGTAGACTTGGTCTACAAACTAGTGAATCGATTGGTTCACTTTTTATTTTTGAACAGACATTTTGAGGGTATTTTATTAAATAAAGCCCTCGTATTGTCTGTTTTTTTTCGTAATTTTGTTGGTTTATAAAATCTATAATTTCTTAAAGGAGATTAAAAAATGTTAAATGATATTATTGATTATTTAAGAGATAATTACCCGAATCAAAGATTTGACAAGTATGTTAATAATTTGAATACTGATACGATTTATTTCAACTCTTTGTTTGTTGAAAACATCTATACTGAAATCTGGGAAAAAGATAATTATATTGAGATAAAAACTTTTGTTGTTAATAGTGATAAAAACCCAACTGCATTAATGTATTCAAAAGTGAGCTTTGGAAAACCAGCTAGTGTATTTGAAAAGGTTAAATCCGATTCTGAATTATTAAGGAAGATTATTTAGAAATGAAATTCAATTTAAGTTCTTTTACATTACATATTATTGCGATGGTTTTAATGCTGGGTGATCATTTATGGGCGACATTACTGCCAGCTCAGGAGTGGCTTACTTGCTTAGGAAGAATTGCTTTTCCAATTTTTGCGTTTATGACGGTAGAGGGTTACTTTCACACTCACGATCTTAAAAAATATTTATTAAGATTGTTGGGATTTGCGATAATATCCGAAATACCATTTGATTTAATGACTGAGGGAGTGTTATTTTATCCATTTCATCAAAATGTTTTATGGACATTCTTAATTGGACTTACTGGCATATTTCTTATAGAAAAAGCACACAGTAAATGTAATAGGTTTATTTGTTTCTTATGTGCCTGTATGGTTGTATTACTAGGCTTTGCTTTTGGAACTGTTGCTATGGTAGATTATTACGGACCAGGAGTATTAACTGTTTTTGTTTTCTATTTCTTTCGTGGCAAAAAGTGGTGGCAACTTTTAGGTCAGTTGATTGGGATGTATTTTGTAAATATTCAACTTTTAGGTGGCTTTTTCTATCCTGTAAATATTCTTGGCTACGACATTGAAATAGTTCAACAAGGTTTTGCTATGTTAGCTTTAATTCCTATTTGGTTATATAGCGGAAGGCAAGGTTATCACAGTAAAACATTTCAATATATTTGTTATGCGTTCTATCCAGTTCACTTACTGGCAATCGGTTTGATAATGAAATTCATTAATAGATAATTTTCTAACTCCCTTATTCTTCTAACGAATTAGTATAATTAAACATGGGAAAGAAAGAAGGAATTAATATGAAAAAATTAAAAAATGTTAAAACAACATTTGGCAGCAGCTTTGATGTTTGTTTTCAAAAAGGATTTTATAATAACGGCAATGTTGCTCTTATTGTATTATTCAATGATGAATACGGGCTTGAAGAATGGTGTGATTTATCCATAAACATTACTTCATTTGGAGATATGGAAACTTTTTGTGCCAACGTCAATGACTTAAATTGTGATGTTCTAGATCGATTAGAAAAAGTTGGCGCTATAAAAAGCTTAGGATACACAGTATCTAGCGGATATTGTGATTATCCAGTTTATCAAATTACTGATAAGTTTGAAAAATACGTTTTGGAAGGAGAGTAAACTTACTATGACAGTAGTTATTTTTGATAATGAGGATAATAGGATTGCTTGTTCTCTTTATGGCATTCTAAATTTTGATGAAAAAGAAGTTGAGCTAGAAACTATTAGATCCCATTTGAAATGGGACGGTTCTAGTTATGCTGAACCATATCTATGGGAAAAGATAGCGGAACTTCAAAAGAAATATCCGTCCATTGAATGGAAACCAAATCCAACAATAATTTGGTATTAAAAGCGGTTTAATGTAAACTGCTTTTTTATTTTTGCCAATCAAAACAAACTCATAGGTATAATTTTGTATCTATTAACAGAAAGGAAAAATTATATGAACAGAAATAGAAACAAACTTATTTCATTAGCTGTTAAATATAACGGAGAATGGGACCTCATCAGAAGAGGGGTTATCAAGGGAGAAGGAGATCCAAATTTTAAATGTAATTTAAACGCTATTACAATTTTGGATGATGATTATCCTATTGAGTTATTTGATTTAGACCGCACTCCTTTTGTGCTTTTCTATAAGGGAAATTTAGAACTTTTGAAGAATGACAAAATTGGAATTGTTGGTTGCAGAAACGCTTCTGAATATTCGAAAGACATTGCTGAAAGTTTTATTACCAATAACGAAGACAAAACATTTGTCTCTGGTTTAGAAGGTGGAATTTCGACGGTTGTTCATCAATCTACTGGCAGCACAATAGCCGTACTGGATAATGGCATTAATTCAATTTCATTCTTTGAGGAAAGAACTTTGTATAAGATGATCGAACAAAGAGGTCTCTTATTAAGTGAATATCCCAAAGAGAAAAAGCTAACAGAAAGCGTTACTGATGCTAGAAATAGACTCACTAATACCCACAGGTAAACCTGCGGGGTTGTAAAAACCCATAGTGAGTAGCCTAAGTTCTTAGAGAACTACGTTAAGGTTGAATACATAGGTACCAGTGAATGCTTCACAAGTTCACTGCTCTACGAGGTCAAGTAAACATCTTTGAAGGTATAGAAGAAGTCAAAACCGTCAAAACCAACCATTAACATTGGCGATGTGAACCACTCCCTTTAAGGGAAGAACCTAATAATTATATGGTTAGAGGCGTAAGCCAAATTTTAAAGAAAGGGGGATACTTATGGTATTCGTGTTATCAAGCACAAAAAAGAAACTAATGCCTACAAATGAATATCGAGCTAGAAAGCTACTTAAAAGTGGTAAAGCAACAATATATAAGCATCGTCCTTTTACTATTATCTTAACAGGACGAGATGACGGTGATACACAACCCGTCGAATACTGTTGTGATACTGGATATCAACACATAGGCATTAGCATTAAATCTCAAAAACATGAATATGTAAACGAAGAACGTATTTTACTTAAAGATGAAGTAGAACATCACAACGATCAACGTAAATACAGAAGAACAAGACGAAATAAACTTCGTTATCGCAAACCACGTTGGAATAACAGAAAAGATAATCTTATATGTAAAGATGGTTTTGCTCCAAGTATCCGTAATAAAAGAGATATACACATTAATCTTTTAAAAATGTATTACAATATCTGTCCTATTACATCAGCAACGTTTGAAATGGGACAATTTGATACACAATTATTAAAAGCTATTGAAGAAGGAAACGATGTTCCACAAGGCAAAGATTATCAACACGGAGAACAATACGGTTATTCAACTTTAAGAGAAGCTGTATTTGCAAGAGATGATTACAAATGTATTTGTTGCGGAAAATCAGCTATTAAAGATAACGCATTTCTTAGGATTCATCATTTAGGATATCTTATTGGAGATAGAACTAATAGAATGAATAATCTAGCAACTGTTTGTAGTAATTGTCACACAAGCAAGAATCATCAAAAAGGTGGTAAGCTTTATGATTTAAAACCAAAACTTAAATCATTTAAAGGAACTACATTTATGACAATGGTTAGATACGATATGTTCTCTAAGCTAAAAGAATTATATTGTATGGGAGAATTACACCCAAAACAAAGAACTGATTTTAAGTGTTATCAAAAACTCAGACGTAATAATCGTATTTTAAGTAAATTTTATGATGCAAAATATATAGATATAAGAGATGGTTCTATTAAATCAGGTAAACAGTTAAGTTGTAACAAAACAAACCGTAATGAAAAACGTAATTCTAATAAAAACGAACGTATTTATAGAGGTAAGCAAATATCTAAGGGGAAGATTGTTGTAAGAAGACAACATTATCAATACAGACCATACGATTTTGTTTGGTATGAAAATATTAAATACGTAGTAAAAGGTGTTCAAGATAAAGGAAAACGAATAGCGTTGCAAAATCATTTACCAGTTGCTTTATCAAAAATTAAAAAGTCTATTCATACAAATGGATGGAGATTAGTAGCTTCCATCTCATAGGCAAGCCTATGAGTATTCGCCAAGATTTTATAACAGATTAATTAAAAATGGTGTAGAAAAATTGTAAAGAAGAACTATTAATGGTTCTTCTTTTTCAGTATAATTCATCATCTTTTAAGGAGTTGAACATGGAAATAGATATTAATAATTCAGAAAATTCTTCGTTAAAATACGGGATTATATATACCGATCCGCCTTGGGCACAAACGAAGGCAAATATTAGAGCTTGTCGTCCAAATCAGAAGAAGGAGCTGGACTATCAAACCTTAAGCTTGCAAGAGATAAAAAGTATTCATGAAAAAGCCTTTGAAAAACTTGACGATAAGGCAAACGTGTTTATGTGGACTATTGACAAGTTTCTTCCTAAAACCGAGCAATTTATGAAAGAGTTAGGCTTTACTCTTCATGCAAGAATGATCTGGGATAAGGGGAATGGCGTTGCTCCTGCTTTTACAGTAAGATTTTCGCATGAATATTTATTATGGTTTTATAAAAAAGGACATATGCTAATGCCGGTACCTGAAACAAGAGGGAAATATACAACCGTTATAAAAGAAGATTCAACAGTTCATAGCCACAAGCCAGAAATTGTATATAGAATGCTTGATGACATGTTTCCAGATGTAAAAAAACTGGAATTATTCGCAAGAAATCAGAAAAAAGGTTGGGATTGTTGGGGTAACCAGACTGATATGTTTAAAGAAATTGGATAACACAAAATATAATCTTTAAATATTGGATTGGTGGAAGATGGGATGGATTGCTTAACCCAGAAAGTCAAACTCCTAACCAAATAAAAATCAGTGATTTGAATTTTGTAATAGATGCAAAAATCGCTCATACAGCAAAAAGAGGATGGGAAATCGTTGTTGAGGGGCAAGAAAAAACAGAAGAGGATGAAGACTATTACATTTCGAAAGAATTTTTGCTAGACCATTATGAAAGCAAAGAAGAATATATGAGAATCGCTTCCACTCCATTGCCATATTGTTTCTTTACGCCAGATGGGGAATTTGTTGAAAAAGACTACAAAGAAAAATTCAACGTCTTTGAACAAAAATTCTACGATGTGTTAGAAAAATACAAAGACTGTTATTTGTTCTATGTAGATCTACACATCTAATTTCAAAGCTCCTTTCGAGGAGTTTTTCTTTTGGTTATTGCTGTAATTGGAAAAAGTATAATTTTGTATGTTTTAAAGAAAGGAAAAAATAATGCGATTACCAAAAACAGCAGAAGAAATGTTTAGAGAACTTGGATATAAAAAGATGTATGAAGATGAAAAACGGATTATTTATATCAAGGGAACTTTGATAGTGCTTGAATTTAATTTTAGTACGGAGTGGACATTCGGTGCTTATATTCAAACTTTTAACCCTGATGGCGAAGTCAGGGAAGTTTGTAATTTATTATTTGATGAAATTAAAGCCATTAGTAAACAATTTGAGGAGCTAGAGAGTGATAGCGGAACAACAATTTAAGAAATTAGGATTTGAAAAATTTTTTGTAAACGAGAGTCATTTTTGGTACACAAAGCATCTTAACGATTTGGTAAAGATAACTTTAGAATTTTCTAACGGTTCTTTTGAGGCTTCGTGTATTACCGAAACAAGAAAAGATGTGAAGATAACTTCATATGAGTTATCTCATGATGAGTTAAAGGCTATTGTAAAACAATTAAAGGAGTTAAAATGGGTATAGAATTTCGTACAGGCAATATTTTCGAGAGTGATTGTGAAACTATTGTTAATCCTATCAATTGCGTAGGTGTAATGGGAAAGGGCTTAGCATTAGAATTTAGAAAAAGATATCCTAGGATGTATGAGGATTATGTAGCTAGATGTAAAGCCAGTATGGTTAAAACTGGACAACCTTATTTATATAAATCTAGCAATAAGAATATTTTAAACTTTCCTACCAAATATCATTGGCGAAACCCTTCTAAACTTGAATATGTAACAAAAGGTCTTGATTGGTTTGTTGATAATTATCAAGAATTAGGAATTAAGAGTATTGCCTTTGTTCCATTAGGCTGTGGTTTAGGCGGGTTAGATTGGAACATCGTTAAAAAAGAAATGGTAGAAAGGTTAGAAAATCTTCCTATTAAAATCGTTATTTATGAACAACATTAATATGAGGTTGTTTTTCTTTCTCGCAAAAGTAGAATCTACCATAAAGAGTTAGAGATGTTAAGCTATCAGAAAGTGGATGTTGCTCGATACAAAAGAGCATTAGAAATTATAAAAAGAGAAAAAAGAAGACTAAGAGGCAAGGGGATTATTCTAGATTTTAGAAATGAGAATTTCTCTTTTATCACAGACTTTATAAATAAAATTGAAAATTTCTTAAAACTAATTGAAGATGCTCAAAACTTTCACCGAGAAAATCAAAAAGGAAGCTTCTTGCGATGCGAGAGGAATTTTTGATTAAAAGGGTTTTATTCATTATTCATAAAAGTACAATCTCCTAAAGGAGAGAACGATGAAAAAGAGTAATACTGATTCATATGTAGCAACATTAAGGCTACACCCTAATGAAAATGATTTAGAAAAAGTATGGAGGAAATTGTCAGCTTCTCACACCTTAAAAAAGTGAAGCTTGCTTCTAGTAAGCTATGGCTGATTAGACTAAGTGCTTCGAGCGCTACGTTATATAAGAATATATAGTTACCTACAAATGTATAGCCAAGTTTGTAGCTCTAAGGTATGTGATTAAACAGTTTTGATGGGTAAAAACAGTGTTGCATATTTAAAAACCTTATATAACATTGTCGATGGCTACATTACAGTTTTAAGACTGAATTATCTATTAAGTTAGATTAGAAAGGAAAGTTTATGCAATTAGTATATGTATTAAACAAAGATGGATTACCACTTATGCCAACGCATAAACTTGGTAAAGTAAGACATCTTTTAAAAGATGGTAAAGCTAAAATTGTTAAGCGTAATCCATTTACTATTCAACTTAATTATGAGTGTGGTAATTACATTCAACCAATTACATTAGGAGTTGACGCTGGTTCTAAACATATAGGATTATCAGCAACAACCGAAAAGAAAGAACTATACTCTTCTGATGTAGAACTTCGTAATGATATTGTTGATTTATTATCAACACGTAGACAAAACAGAAGAACAAGACGTAATCATTTAAGATATCGTCCAGCACGATTTGACAATCGTAAGACAGAAGAAGGTTGGTTAGCACCTTCTATTAGACAAAAGATTGATTCTCATTTAAAGGTAATTGAAGAAGTACACAAAATACTTCCTATAACTAACATTATTGTTGAAGCAGCAAGTTTTGATATTCAAAAAATTAAGAATCCTGACATCGAAGGTGTTGAATATCAACAAGGCGAACAATTAAACTCTTATAACATTAGAGAATATGTATTATTTAGAGATGACCATACTTGTCAATGTTGTAAAGGTAAAACGAAAGATAAAATTTTAAATGTTCATCATATTGAAAGCCGTAAAACCGGTGGTAATGCACCAAACAATTTAATTACATTATGTAAAACCTGCCATGATGGTTATCATAAAGGAATGGTTCAATTACCTAAAACAATTAAGAGAGGAATGTCTTTTCGAGACGCTACCTTTATGGGCATTATGCGCTGGGCGTTCTATAACAAACTTAAAGAAATATATCCTAACGTATCTTTAACTTATGGATATATAACTAAGAATAATCGTATTAAATATGGTTTAACTAAAGAACATTACAATGATGCTTATTGTATCACTGGCAATTTTAACGCTAAACCACTTGATACTTTTATCTATCAAAAGAAGGTTAGATGCCACAATCGTCAAATTCATAAAGCTAATTTCTTAAAGGGGGGTCGTAAGAAACTTAATCAAGCATCATATTTAGTACATGATTTTAGATTGTTTGATAAAGTTAGATATCAAGATGAAGACTGTTTTATCTTTGGAAGAAGAAGTAGCGGTTACTTCGATATTAGAAAATTAGATGGCACTATAATACATAGAAGTGCCTCATATAAGAAATTGGAATTGTTAGAAGCAAGGAAAAATTATTTAAAAGAAGAAAGGAGTAGGCAATTCCTCTCACTAATCAATTAGCGGATTTCCTTGCCAAAGATTATTAATGAAAAGATTTATTAAAAAAACATTATTCTTTATTTTGATTCTATCTCTAGTATCTATATCAGTATCTATATATATAGATCCTTTTAA
>OIZO01000846.1_pt1 | contig 18272 bp, 14 predicted proteins | sample 1588551 | NCBI WGS metagenome assembly OIZO01 (sample SAMN03283271) | human gut metagenome | biome: human-associated habitat; material: feces | host: Homo sapiens | place: Peru | collected 2012 | reverse complement strand
ATATTTATATACATAGAAATGTATTGGAGTAATTCCATCACTTGTTGCAATTTCATCAAATTCCATTATTAATTCAAATTTTTCTTCATCAAAAATAGCTTCATCCCCAAGCTCTTCATGACATTCTCTTATTGCCGCTTGTAATGTCGTTTCACCCTCTTCGACTTTTCCTCCTATCATTTGATAAGTTGGTCTTTTACGAGGCTTATCTATTAATAATTTTTCATTTTCTAAAAACATTGTTCCAACTACTTTCATTTTTCTTACTCCCTTCACTCTCCATTTACTCTGTTCTTAATGCCTCAACAGTATCGCTTTTTGCAGCAAATTTTGCTGGAATTAATCCTGCAATCATTGTTAATCCTACACTAATTGCAACTAATATAATTGCACCTTTTTAAGTTGCTGTTGAGTTTTCTGCATAATTTTTCATAAGTTCTGCCAATTCTGCTTCTGACAATGTTGACATATACATTCTTTGTTCATCTGTTAATTGTGAATAATCAAATGAACTATTTTGATTTTCTGGAAATTCTATTCCTGTAAATACATTTATATTTGGATTTTATTTTTGTTCTTTTACAATTTCTGTTGATATTTCTTTTAATATTTCCATTACCTGTACTGATGTTTTTGTATATTTTATATTATTTTTATGTTTATATTGTGAAATTATATTAATTTTTTCTTATTAATCAAAAAACTGATTGATTTTTATCCGAAACAATGATATAATAAAATATGGTTTCATTTAGAATAATTGAAATTGGAGGAAAAAAGTTATGAAACTTAATCGGGTAAAACATACTTTTGCATTAGGAGGACTTTTTCATAGAATTGAGGTATTTCCATTTACTGGCGATTGGAATTTTCCAGTTGCCTTATATGATGGCAAAGAATTTGTCTCAGACTTAAGTAAAAAAGAAAATGATTTAATTCTAGTTGAAAAATTTGGGTTTGAAATACCTATTGGGGCTTTTATGAACATTATAAAAGATTCTGATTTTTCAATTTATGACTTACTTTTGATAAGTTCTAACATCTTAATTCATTCAGATGATGAATATAAGATTGCAAGGATTGCAAAAGTTAAATTTTTGAAATACGGATATTTTTATAATTCAAAATCAAAAAACTTGCACTATTATATCTTATCAAATATTCCTAATATTTTGTTCCAAACAGAAGTATTTATTGACCCCAACAATCCATTCTAATTTCAAAAGAGGATCCCTTTTTGGGGTCCTCTTGTTTTATTTATTCCTGTCTTTTATATAAATTGCTAATTGTTTTAAAAATTCTGCCTTATCTCCATAATATTCTAATATCTCAACTGCTTCATTTGTTATTTTCTCTAATTCTTTTTTAGCTCCTTCAATTCCAAATACAGATACATATGTACATTTGTTGTGCTCTTTATCATTTCCAACTGGTTTTCCAGTTACCTCTGGATTACCTTCTTCAGATAAAATATCATCTTTTATTTGAAATGCTAAACCAATTTTATCTGCAAATTTTGATAATCTTTCTATATCATTTTCACTTGCATCTGCTAATATTGCTCCCATTCTTATACTTAATTTTAATAATTCTCCAGTTTTATTTTCATGTATATATTGAAGCATTTGATGGCTAATTTGTTGTCCTTCAAGTTCTGTATCTAAATATTCTCCTGCAATCATTCTATCTACTGCATTTGAAAATTCTCCAAATATTCTTATTTTATTTTGTGTTGCTGATTTTGCTAAGTCTTTACTTATAACTATATATGCTTGATTAAATAATGAATCTCCTGCAAGTAGTGCTGTTGGATGATTAAATTGTTTATGATTTGTTGGCTTTCCATGTCTAAAATCATCATTATCTACTTCTGGCAAATCATCATGTATTAATGAAAAATTATGTATCATTTCAATTGCAACTGCATATGGCATTGCTTCTTGATAATTTTCTTTAAACATTTTATATACATCTAATACTAATATTGGCCTTAGTCTTTTTCCACCTGCCATTAAACTATAACTTACTGATTCATTTAATGTTCTTTCAGGACATTCTTCTTTTCTTAAATATTTTTCTAATTCTGTATTTATAATTGTTTGATATTTTTTTAATTGTTCTTTAAATTCCATTTTGGACTTCCTTTAAAATTAATTTTTATTGCTAAAGTATTTACTCTTTACATTGAGTTCATTTTAACACATTATTAGACATTATTCAACATTTTATTAGATATATTTTGAACATAAACAAATATGCCAAGCTATCTAAAATAACTTGGCATATTATATTATCTTCCACAATTATTATTTAATTGCATTATATTATTCATATCATTCATACAAAATTTCTTATCTGAGAGCTTATCTTGAACAATTCTTAAAGCTTCACCAAATCTTTGGAAGTGAACAATTTCTCTTTCTCTTAAAAATCTTAATGGATCTATTACATCTGGATTATCTCTACATAAATCTATTAATTTTTCATATGTTGCTCTTGCTTTTTGCTCAGCTGCTAAATCTTCTTGTAAGTTTGCAATCACATCACCTTTACATGCTAAACATGTTGCATCAAATGGTACACCTGCTGCAGATTGTGGATATATATCTACACCATGATCTGTATAATATGCTCCTAATCCTGCTGCTTCTATTTCTTCAATTGATGCATTTTTTGTTAATTGATGAACTATAGTTCCTACCATTTCTAAATGTGCTAATTCTTCTGTTCCAATATCATTTAAAATAGCTTTTGCATTTTGGTCTGGCATACCAAATCTTTGTGATAAATATCTTAAAGATGCTGCAAGTTCTCCATCTGGTCCACCATATTGGCTAATAATTACTTTTGCAAGACGAGGGTCTGCACATTTTATATTTATTGGATATTGTAATACTTTATTATAAGTCCACATAGTTTAGAAATTCCCCCTTTCCCAAGGCCATGGCTCTTCAATCCATCTCCATTTATTACATGGAAATTGAATTGTTAATGGTCCATAAACTTTTTGATATTTATCTGTTAATTCTCTATATTCTTTGCAATATTTTCTGTGTAAACAAAGTGCCTTTTGATCATCAACATGTGTATCTAAATATAATCCAAGCTCTGTTATTGCAAAATTCAAACTTTTTATTCTTTCCATCATTTCTTCTCTTGTTGCTTGTGATTGGTTACATATATCTTCCATTATTACAGCCCTCCCCAATTTGATTTGTTGTTTCTAAAAATTCATTTGTTCTCATTGATTGACATGGTGTATATGGGCTTACTAATTCTGGAAATATTGTTCCCATTTTTAGTCCAATTTCTGGTCTAAATGTTTTATCCATATATTGCCAAGGAACATAGCTTTGAGCCAACATTGGATTATCTGGGAAAACACTCATTTCATATTCTTCATCAAATCCACATTCACAACAGTCTACAGGCTCTTGTTGTTCGTAACTACAACTTGTAGAACAGTCATTATTGCATTTATCTTCAATCATATTTGTAGATGTATTCCATGCTTGATTATTCATACATGAACATCTTTGATATCTACGCGTAAACATATTTTTCCTCCTCTTAATATAATTAAATCAATTTTTGATTTGTCATATTACATAATATGCAAAAAAAGTAGTCTTGCTACAATAATTTGTCTTATTTAGTTGTTTTGACAAATTTGCTTTGGCTACTTTAAATATTTTATTATAAATGTTGTTCCTTTATTTAATTCTGAATCCACTTGTATATATCCATTATTACTTTCTATTATTGATTTTGATAAAGCTAAACCTATTCCTACACTATCACTTGATGAATTTTTTCCTTTATAAAATCTTTCAAATATGTGTGGTAAATCTTTTGCATCTATTCCTGTTCCATTATCTTCAATTTTTAATTCTGTATACATATTATTTTGGTTATAATTTATATAAATTTTTTTATTTTCATATGAATGTTCTATGCAATTTTTTAATATATTTGTTATTGCTTCAACTTGCCATTTTAAATCACATATTGTTTTTATTGAATCATCTCCTGAAACTATTATTTCTATATTTTTCAATTCACTTAACATTGATACATTTTTTACCGCTTCATTTATTATATCTTTTATAAAAACTTCTTTTTTTATAAATTTTATTGAATTACTGTCTATTTTTGATAATTTCAAAATTGATTCCACTAAAAATTTTATATTTATTATTTCTCTTTTTATATCTTTAATAAAATCTTTTTTTATATCTTCTGGCATATTTTCATCACTTAAAATATTGTCTAACATTATTAAAATTGATGTAATTGGTGTCTTTATTTGATGTGATATATCTGATAATGAATCTTTTAATGTTGTTTTATCTTTTTGAGAATTTTCTGCAACTTCTTTTAACATTATCGTTATTTTATATAATTCATTTTTTAATATTGACAATTCATCTTCTGTGTTTTCTTCTATATTTAGTTTGTAATTTCCTCTATTGATTTCTTCTATGTATTTTGTTATTTCATTAATTTTTTTACTTTCACTATGATTATATTTGAAGACTATTATTGATAATATTAAAATAAATACTATCAATGTACTTACATCTATAATAATAAATTTTTGAAAATCTGTGTTATTTTCTAATATTACTGAATCTTTATCTAGTTCTATGCCATATTCCCTTAATATCTCATTATTAGTTTTATCACTACTATTTAATATTTCTACAATTTCTCTTTTTTCTATATCAGGATATTTTTCTAAAATATTATCTATAATTCCTGCTATTTTTTGATTAAAATTATATGTATATGTTTTGTATTGTTTATATATTAAAATCGAAAATGTAATTAGAAATATAATAATTACAATACAACTTGTGATGCACATTTTCTTTAATTCTATTTTGTTTTTCATTTTTATTTCATTCCTTTTCAAAACTTAGATGTTATTGACAATTTATTAATCTACTTCACTATCAATTCTATATCCAATTCCTTTAATTGTAATTATAATATCTGTTTTAATTTTTTCTCTTATCCTTTTTAAATATACTGTTACAGTATTATCATTTACATCATTTCCTGTCCATTCCCATATTTTGTCTATTATTTCACTTCTTTTTACTACTTTATTTAAATTTAAGAATAGTAAATTCAATATTTTCAACTCTAAGTTTGTAAGTTCTACATTTTCATTATCTCTATATACAACCATTTTGTCCATATCAAATTTTATATTTTGGACTTGTATTATTGTGTTTTTCTTGTTTCTTAATATTATTCTATTTATTCTTGCCATCAGTTCTTTTATTGAAAATGGTTTTGTAATATAATCTTCTGCTCCTAATTCTAACCCTTTTACAATATTATCTTCTTCATCTTTAGCAGTTAAGAAAATTGATGGTATATTCTTTTCTTTTATATTATTTCTATATAAATCAAATCCATTTCCATCTGGTAATGACACATCTAATATTGCTAAATCTATTTTTTCTGTTTTTAATATTTTAAGTGTATTTTCTACATTTAACGTGTGTATTACTTGATATTTCTTTTGTTCTAAAGAGTATATTAATCCTTTAGCTAATATCTCATTATCCTCTACTAATAATATTTTCATATATTCTCACTCCATATATATTTTATCATAAAAAGAGGACTTTGTAAGCCCCCTTTTTATACATTTTCATTTCTAATAGTTTCAATTGTATTTTGTTTATTAATTTTATAAATTGAATATCTCATAATAATAAATATAAATATAAATACAAAAACTGCAGAAATTAAAATTGCATTTGTAGGTATATACATACCTTTTTGAAATTTTACTGAAAATGCTTTATATATTGCAAATGTTCCAATTAATCCCATGATTGTTCCTATAACCCATGCTTTAGTTCCATAAAATATTGTTTCTAAATTTATCATTCTATCAAATTCTTTTGATGTCATTCCTATTGATTTCAACATTGCAAACTCTTTTTGTCTTAATTCCATATTTGATGTAATTGTGTTAAAAATATTTGTAATTCCTATTAATGTTATTACTGTTATAAATCCATATAAGAATATTTTTGTTACTAATACCATTGCACTTTCTTCTTTGGCAGATGCATCAATATTATAAATTCTAATATCTAAATGTAAAGCATCTATATCTTTCTCTAGTTGGTCTGGATTATTTGATTGTATTGTTACTGTATTATATACTGGCATTTCCTCATTTTCTAATTGTGATATATCTAAAATTAAATATCCACCTTCATAATAATTTCTATCAATTCCATCTGGTTTAATTGTTGAAATTGCACCAACTTGTACTGAACGTTGTTTATCATTGTAATCTTTTCCTTCTATTATATCTCCAACATTGTATTTATATTTTCTTCCATTTTTTACTTGACCATCTTCTATCCAACTTACTTCGTCACACAATATTCCTTTATCTTTTACTTTATCATATTTAGCACCAATTTTATTTACATATCTTTTAAATGAATCACTATCTAATGCCATAATTTGTAATGCTGAATATTTCTCCCCTGTCTCTATGAATTCTTCATTTTCTTCATCATAATATCCTTCTTCTGACAATGTACCAGAAGCTAAATTAATTTTATCAATATCTTTTATTTTTATATCTCCATTATTTAAACTATACAATATTGAATATTTTTCTATATTATCTAATGAAATTATTCTATCTATCTCTTCATTTGATACTTTTCCAACATTTAATTGTATATTATAATCATAGTCTTTATAATATTTTTGTGATTCTTGGAACATATTAGTTATAAATGCATTCATTGTGATAAATACAAATATGCTTACCGCAATTGATACAACTGTTGTTCTATATTTTTTCTTACTTCTCTTTAAGTTTTTATATGCTAATTCTCCACCAGTTTTAAATAATTTTGATATAATCTTTGGTACTTTTAATTTTTTTGAATTTAGTTTTATATCTTTAGAACCTCTTAATCCTTCTATTGGACTTACTCTACTTGCTTTTATAGCAGATGTTATTGATGATAAATATATTGTTACAAATCCTAACACTGCTGATAAAATAATTGGTAATATTGATATTTTAAATACTAATCCATCAACATGTTGTAATAAATAATCACCTAAAAGTGAATTTACTATTTGTATTAATACAAATACTGCAAAAAATCCTGATAGTATTCCTAAAGGTATTCCTATTAATCCTAATATTAATCCTTCTTGTATTACATTTTTTCTTATTTGTCTTTTAGTTGCTCCAACACTTGCAAGCATTGAATACATTTTTATTTTTTCCGTTATTGATATTGCAAATGAATTTCTTATACAAAATATACTTGTAAATAATATTATTACTATTACTACTCCAATTACTGAATATAACATAGAAACTGTTGAATCTGAAAATGCAAATGCTTCCCATCTTAATAATTCTTTATTTAAAGTATAATCATATTTGGTCTCAGTATCATTTTTTGACAAACTTTCATAACTTTGAATTCCTAGTATTTGAGGTATTGTCTCTTTATAATTTTTTGGTGATTTTAAACTTATATATAAATCAGATCTTCCTGTACTTATTCCTGTTGTAATTACAGTATATCCTGGCTCTGAATATTTTTCAAAACTTGTATCTGGTCTTTCTATGATTCCTACTATTTTAAATGAATAATTTGTTGCATTTATTATCTCTTCTGCATCATATATATTATCATATTCTTTTTCATTAACTCCTGGTTTTATACTTCTTGTTCCAACATTTAAATTGATTGTGTCTCCTATTTTGTATTCTACTTTTCCATTTGCCATTATCGTTTTACTAATTACTACTTCATTATTATTAACTGGAAATCTGCCTTCTATTAATTCAAAATGCAAATCCTTAAATGAACTTTCATTCATAGAAATTAATCTTGCATAAGGTTTATAGTCATTTTGACTTCCTTGTAAAATTGAATATCCACATATTTTTATTGCAAATGTATCTTTTACATCTCTATTATTTTGTATATCTTTTATTTCTTCATCACTAACATTTTCTAACTTCAAATGCCAATATCCTGATTGATTTTGTGCATTTTCTACTAATGTTGCTTGAAAACTCATTCCCATACTTGCAACAGCACATATTAATGCTACTGATAATATTATTCCTATTATTGTACTTATTGTTCTCTTTTTATTTAATTTTAAATTTCTGATAGATAAACTTGTAAGAATGTTCATTTATTACACCTCCTCAACAATTTTTCCATCTTCAATTTTTATAATTCTATCTGCAACTTTTGCTATTTCTAGATTGTGTGTTATCATTATTATTGTTTGTTTATAATCTTTATTTGATTTTTTTAATAATGTTACAATTTCATCACTTGCTTTAGAATCCAAATTTCCTGTTGGCTCATCTGCTAATATAATTGCTGGATTTGTTATCATTGCTCTTCCTATTGATGTTCTTTGTTGTTGACCTCCTGATAATTCATTTGGTAAATGTGTTCTTCTTTCTTCTAATCCTAATACTTTTATTAATTCATCAAGTCTTTGTTTATCTATATTTCTGTTATCTAATTTTAATGGTAATGTGATATTTTCTTCTACATTTAATATTGGTATTAAATTATAAAATTGATATATTAACCCAACTTGTCTTCTTCTAAATATTGCTAGTTCATCATCATTAAATTTATAAATATCTTTTCCGTCTATAAATACTTTTCCACTTGTTGGTCTATCAACTCCTCCTATTAAATGTAATAGTGTTGATTTTCCGCTTCCTGAGGCTCCTACTATTGCTACAAATTCACCTTTATTTACTGTAAATGAAACATTATCTAATGCTGTTACTTTATTTTCTCCTTTTCCATATTGCTTACATAAGTTTTCAACTTTTAATATTTCCATTTAATTTCCTCGTACAATGAAATGCTACATTATACGAACTCCTTTCTTTTTATTTTTCTAGTTTTATTATACAATGTTATAAGTGACTATTAAATGACATTAAAAAAGATTTAAGAAATTCTTCTTAAATCTATCTATTCTCCTTAAATCTTTTTGCTCATCTTTGTTCCAATATTCTCAATAAAAAATTCCATGGTCCTGTTTTATCTGTTAATCCATCATAATTATTATTAATTCTTTCTAATACTTCCTCTTTAGTAAAAAATTTTATCTCTGCCACTTCTTCCTCTTGTAATTTAACTTTTGATATATCTATATCTTTTGTAATCAAATAACATTCATTAAATTGATTATTAGTAATCTTTCCTTTTGTTGTTTTTGAACATGATCCAACTAAATATTTTATATCATCATCACATATATCTATTCCTAGTTCTTCCTTACATTCTCTTATTAATGCTTGGCTACCAAATTCTCCTGAATCAACATGTCCTCCAACTGTTACATCCCATAAATTAGGCCATAATTTTTTGTTTGCACTTCTTTTTTGAAGTAATATATTTGAATCTTTATCTATAACAAATGCATATACACATCTATGCCATAAACCTTTTTTATGACACACTTCTCTTGTTTCTATTATTCCTGTAAATTCTCCTCTTTCATTTAAAACATCTAATTTTTCTTTTTTCATATATTCTGTAACTTCTTTTTCTAATCTTGTACCAATTTCTTCTAAATGCTCATATAAATATCTACATAAATTAGTTCTAAAAACTGCAAAATTTAATAATTCTGTTTGTTCATAATTTTCATTATATTGTTTATATCCATATAAACTTCCAACAATTTGTATTAAATAAATATATGCACAATATTTTAAATCAAATTCATTTAATTTTACATATTTTGAAATTTCATTAACATATTCTACAAATGTATCTATATTCATCTCTCCATTTTTTACATCTTTATCTATATATGTATATGATCTTATTATTTCCCACATTATTGGTAATCTCTTTGCAGATTCAAAATCAATTACTGATGTTTCTTTTTCATTATTATATATCAATTGTTGAACACTATAATCTCCATGACTATTCATTATTGACATTTTTGAAATAATTGAAAAATCAAATTGTTCTTTTAGTTTTTTTGAAATTTCAATTTTATCTTCTAAATCTTTTAAGAAAACTTCTTTATATTTATTATCTTTTTTTATTGATTTCTTAAATTCTTCCATTTGAATTATTTTATTTTCTAAACTTTCTTTTGAAAACCATTTTTCAATTATGTTTTCATCATCAAGTTTTTTATATTTTTGAAGCTCTTTTATTATTCTTCCAAGTATTGTTGCACTTTCTATTACTTTATCATGATCACCTGTATTATTCTCAATTGTATATCCATCGATAAATTTTTGGAGTATTATTATTTCATTTTCATATTTTATATAAAATTCATTTGATTTTGTTTTTATGTATTGAGGAACACTTATTTTTCTACATCTTAAAAAGTTAATTATTTGTATCTCTTTTTCTATAGATTCTTCTTTTCTGCTTTCATCAAATTCTTTTAATATATATTTTTGTTCATCTTCAGCAAAAATTATATATATATTTGCTGTTCCTTTTTCTATTTTTTCAATTTTCTTTGCAATTATCTGATATTCTTCTTGTAATATATTTTTTATTTTCTCTTCATTTAATTTTGACTTATATATTGACATTTCTGTTCTCCTATCACAAATCTACTTTTTTAATTTTCCACATTGTTGACATCTATTTGTAATTGTAGCACATTCCGTACATATCTTAGGTGTACTTGTTGTTGAATTTTGTTTGATTTTTCCACAGATTTTACATCTATACATAGTTATGGCATCTCCACCATATAATGGATGTTCTTTATCTTCATAAAGTGATGATTGTTTTTCATTTTTGGTACAATATTCTTTTCCATATATCATATTAGCCTTTTGAATCTTATAAAATGATGTATTTATTAAAATTACAAATACTACAATTATTATTGCAATTACAATTATTATTTTTTTACTTTTATTTTTCATAAACTTTTTTCCTATACATTTTTCTCTTTCTTTTCAATTTTATTATTAATTTCTTTTATAGTATTTAAATATTCTTCCTCAACAGGACTTATAGTTTTTACTTGATATTTTCTATATTCTGCTTTGGCTTTTTGAATAGCTTTTTTATGACTAATACTTCCTGGACCATTTAACATTTTTTCACCTGTAGATGAAAGTATCATATCCAATTGTTTTATATAATCTTTCATATACATTGGATTATGCCTTATTGCTTGTATTTCTGCAAAATCAAAATATCCTGATACTAAATTATTTAAAATTTTTAGTTCTTCTTCATTTAAATAGTTTTTAGCAATTACAACATTTTGTAATACTGGAATATCTCCTTTAAATGTTGTTAATCCCATAAAAGGCTTTTCAGAATTTGCTCTTTCATATATTACTTCAGAAGCAGTGTGTCCATGAGTTGCATAGTGTAATTTATTTTGAACAATTTTAAAAAATTCAATTGTTTTTTCATCTTTTGGATCATAATCTATTGCAGTTGAATATAAATCTAACACTTGTCTATACATTACTTTTTCTGATGATCTAATATCTTTAATTCTTGCAAGTAATTCTTTCCAATAATTACCTCCTCCATTTCCTTTTAGTCTTTCATCATCCATGGTAAAGCCTTTAATCATATATTCTTTAATTATTTTATTAGCCCAAGTTCTAAACTTAATTGCTTTTTTGGAATTAACTCTAAATCCTATAGAAATAATCATATCAAGATTATAATACTTAGTATTATAGATTTGTTTATCATCATTACCCACATGTGCAATTTTTGCACATGTGCTGTTCTCATCTAATTCTTCATCTTTATATATATTATTAATATGTCTAACAATCCCACTTCTATCAATATTAAAAAGTGATGCTAATGCTTCCGTATTTAGCCATATATCTTCGTTTTCTAATAATACTTCTACTTTTGTATTTCCATTTTCATCATTATAAAATAAAATATTTTTTTCATTTCCGATTATTAATTTATCTTTCAAAACTGTACCTCCTTAAAGGCTATATAAATTTTCATCTCATCCTTCATTTTTACGAACATTTGTATTGTATCATATATATACTAAAAATTCAATATTTTTATAAAAATTATTACGATATACAAAAAAACTAGCATTATAAAATGCTAGCTTTCTTGTGTCAACTTATTAAAAAAATTTCGTTGACAAATCGTTGACAAATTGACAATTTATATAAATTATGTCAAGCAACAGTTTTTTGTAACCATTGTCATTACTGATTTTTACCACAACAGTTCTTGTATTTCTTCCCACTTCCACAAGGCGAATTACTAATTATATTATCAATACTATTTGTATCTATTTATACTAATAATATCAAGTATTTTTGTCATTTATATTAATTGTATTATTAGTATCATTTTTATTATGCTTTCCAATTTTTTGCAAACAAAATGCAAACAATGTTTACATTCGTTATTATGTTTTTAGTATATACTAACTAAAAGGAAAATTCAAGTATTTGCAATTTAAAATTTATAAATATGATCTCATTACTTCAATAGATTTTCTTAAATCATCTATTTTAGCAACCCCGATTATCTTTCCTATGATGTATCTGATTCCTTATAAAAGTGTGTATACTAACTTGATTAGGCTGTTTTTCCCACGGATATATTTTGTCCTCTTTTTTCTGTTGTATAAAGAATTCATTATCAAATCTCTTTATTCCATTACTTGTACTATATTTTTCCATTAGGGATTCATATAACTCATTATGATATTCCTCAGAAGGTAAATCAAATGCTAAATAATTAGTTTCATTACTTGATATATACGACAGTTTTCTTTCATCAAATTCTTTTACATCTTTATCCTTTTTCAAAACTATATTCTTTACATTTTCATTATAAGCTAACTGCTTAATTAATAGTGGTGAATGAGTTGTTAGTATAACTTGAGAATCTTTGGATATCTCCAATATAAAATCGACAAACTTTTCTTGTAATCTAGGATGTAAATGTAATTCTGGTTCATCAATTAATATTATAAGTTTTTTGCCACTTTGTTTCGACATATAAAATGAATATATTAAAGAAAACATCATTTCATATCCTGAGCCTAAAGAGGCTAAGTCAATTTGCATATTTGATGGTGTTTCAACTACGAGATTAGCTTTTTTAAAAGGTAAATAATTATCAATAAAATCTAATTTAAGACTATGCCCACTTATTTCTTTAAATTTATTAATTGCTTTTTCTAAGTTTTTATTTGATAATTCTTTCTTTATTTTTTCATTTAGCATCGTATTAAGATTTTCTACACTGTCTTGATTTTTATAATATTGAAAATTAAAATCATCCATTATTCTATCAAATCTTGTATCATTATATGTACCAGCTCTAGTCTGATACAATCTGTTTTTATCTAAATATAATACATCTAATTCATTAAATCTTCTTGTTCCAAAAGAATTAGTGACTTTCATTCTTAAATCTGGCGATCCTGGTTTAGGTTTCTCATCATCTGTACTTATATATAATTGATCAGTCATTATAAGTGACAGCAATTTATTTTGATTCGACTTTTCTCTTGTTTTTCCTATAAACTTAAATCCCTTTGCATCAAAACTTGAATTTGGAAAAACACTTTTAACATTAAAAGTATCTTTTGTTTCAATTGTTATTTCAGTTTCTTTATTTGAATCGTTCATATCTGAAATATCAAAACTTTCTGCTTTATACTCTAGTAAACTACTAGCTATTGCATCTAATATAGTAGTTTTACCACACCCGTTTTCTCCTACTATAGTTGTTAGTCCTGTTCCATATTTTATATTATCTGGCACATTAAAATTTAATATTTTAAATTCATCTTTAAATAATTTATAATTTTTTACTATTAAATTAGATATAAACATTTAAATCCCTCTTTATCTTAATAAACTTTATTGTCAAAATATTTTACTACTTCCATAGTCTTTAGTCTATTAGCTTTTATTTCGTTAGCAAGATAAAGTAATGTAATTATAGTCATTGCATTTCCATATACATTAGTAAATATAGTTATTCTTTGTAATTTTTCCTCTATATTACCAATGAACTTTCCAGAAATAAATGAAAAGTAAAATTTATTTATATTATCTCCAAATTCTTTCCACCACTCATTACTATTTCTTTCTTTTTCTCTCTTATTGTTTTCTTCTACATATCTAACCATTTCATCAACTTGAGATATTGGTAAATTATATCCATTAGAATATGCTTTAGTATCTATAATAACTCCATAATTATCAGTACTATTTTCTGTATAAATAATTCCATCTGGTTTTCTAGAGCCTCCTAAATGAACTCCTTTGTAATTACATTCTTTAGTAAGTAATTCAACCGTTTTCATTTCAAATAATCTATTTTGTTGACTATCAAATGCTAAATCTACTAAAGATAAGTATTCATGAGATAATGTGTCTAGTTTTTCTCTTAAATTATCTTTTTCTTGAGTAAATTCTGATTTTTCGCTGTTCTCAATTATTGGAATAATAAAATCATTTATTTTGTCATTAAAATAATATTTTTCTCCTATTTTTTCTATGTTTAAGCCTATATTTATAAGACCATCTATATCATCTTTAACTACTGTAAATAATTCGGATATTGTCTGTATTTCAAGTCTATCTCTAATTTCTTCTAAAGTTAGACCACTTTTACATTCAATTAAGCTTTTTATTATCAATGCTCTCCTTGTTCTAATGTAATTTCTGTCTGTTCCTTTTGTTGCGAGCATTTCCCATGATATATTTTTACTAATTCTTTTATGCCTACTTCTTCCATTTACCTTATTTAGTGATTGTATTCCTTTTGCTGTAATCATATATGATTGACCAATTTTCTCTTTATAATTTTTTCCACCAATATTTAATTCAACTTCTTTTGCTACTTGAACTAATAATCCAAGTTTAGATAACCATTTAGCAATCATTCTAGCATACTTATCTGAAGAACCTTCTGTATCTGTTCTTAATTTGTTTCTTTCTTTCATGTCTTCAGTTGTAGCTAATGTCATTATTAAAACATCTTGAGGAATACTTGTAAATCCATCTTCACCTATAAAACCTAAATTTTTACCCAATTCAAATTTGGTTTTTACTTTTCCGTCAGATAATAGATTTAATATTCTAACTGCTGGTGGATAGCTTAAAAGAGAATCTATTAAAATGTCTTCTTTTTCTTCAATTGTTTTTGCACCTGTTAAATTCAAACCTTCTTCTGTAATTTCAAAAGAATCATCAAAATAATTATATTTTATAAACCCTAGTGCTTGCGCCCATCTAACAAAATTATCTGCAGGCCAATCACTAATAAAATCTCTTACTTGTCCTTTCACTGTTGCTTGTACTATTCCATTACATCTAGCACTAGATCTAGGTGTAAAAGAAGTCCCAACTAAATCAGCATATTTTATTTTTAATGGTATACTATTTAATACTTCTAAAAAGTGACTTTTTCCATCTCTTTCTTCAATTAGTCTATCAATTTTTTCATTTACTAATTCCTTATGTGTTTCTGATTTATTATCAAAAATTGATACAACTTTAATTAATGATTCAAAATCACTTGGATCTTGTACCCAGCCGAAAGTTCTAAAATTCTGATTTTTCATTTTTCTTAATTCTATCAACTTTGTTACCTCCTAATAATTTACAATTAATACTTCAATACTTTTTTCTCTTGTAGTATTATAACTTGAATTAGAATAATCACTTGTCAAATATATTACTTTGTATTTTTTACTCCATTCTTTAAGTAGTTTATTTTCTTTTCCCTTATGCTCTATAACATTAGATAATGCAAACCTTACATTCTTTTTGTCTAGCTCGTCCAGTACTTTATATAATTTTAATTCTTCTTCTTCTTTCCAATCTTTAAAGCCTCTATTTCCATCATTATAAGAACCTGTTGTTATAAGATATGGTGGATCACAATATACAAAGTCATTATTATTTAAATCTTGCAAATTCAATTTATCAAATTGCTCTGACGAAAATTCAATGTTCATATCTTTTAGCTTTTGAGTAAATAATATAAGGTTATTCCTCATGTTGTCTGAAAATTGACTTCTATTTCTTCCAAATGGATTATTATATTCTTTATCATTATTAAATCTAAATTGATAATTAAATGAATAACAAGATAAAGTATATAAATCTATTGGATCTTTTGTTTTATTATAATATACTCTAAACTTTTTAAACGCCTCTTCATTTTCTTTGGATAATCCATATTCATCTATTCTATTTTCAATATGTTGTAATACATCATTAATTGGTTTATTATATAATTCTTTATATAAGTCTATAATAAATGAATTAATATCATTACAAATAGTTTTCTTGCTATCTACATTAATTCCAACATTAAATCCCCCAGAGAATAAATCAACAAAAGTATTAATATTTTTAGGAAAATATTCTGTTAATTGTGGAAGTAATTTATATTTTCCTCCAATATAATTAAGAGGACTTTTTAAGAATTTCTTTCTAGACATAACATCTACAGTATATTCATATTTTTCACTTTCTTCATTTACCATCGCTAAACTATGGATAGGAATATTTATATATACATCTTCTTTTTTATGCTCTTTAATCTTTGATATATAGAATAAATATTCATAATGTATATCTAATTTTTTTGTTAGTTTGTTTTGATATTGCTTATATGGAATCTTATATAATTTGTATGTATCTTCGTTTCCACAATCTATTAAAATGCTTTTAATTTCATCTTCACTTAATAATCCATCTTGATTATAACTCACAATAATATGCTTAAAATTAGCCTTTTTAATTAATTCTTTTAATTCATTATAAACTTTGTTCTTTATACAATAATTTGATTTCTCGGTTTCATATTTTCTAATACCTGTTTTTCCTTTTATCTCTGGATTATCATATCTAGCTATTGTTTCTAATAAATGATAATTAGGTAAATATTGTCGTTCATTATATGGTGGATCTAAATATAGTATATCTCCTTTAATTTCTTTAATTAATTCATTAGCATCTCCATTATAGCATTTATTATTAGACTTATTATCTATTACATTCAATCTAATCAATTCAAATTTCTTAAATGCTCTTTTATCCCATTGCTTTAAGTATGCACCATATGTACCTGTAATATTGGAAACATAAGGTACTCCTTCAATTAGTGATGCTAATAGATAATAGTATTCGTTTATTGTTATTAATTCTTTATTTTTCCAATTTTCTATTTTATTACGAATAAAATCGATTCTTAATGCATTTTCAGGTGTTAAATACATTCTTTCACAATTATCATTTGGTGAATAATTTTCATATATAAATTTATTAAAGTTTTCTTTTGATATATCAGTATTTTCTAAGTAATCAAATACATCTTCTATATTTAAAACTTTTCTTATCTTATCAAATGTAGGTGTATCAGTATTTTCTATTGTACCCATTTGTAAAATATAAGATGAATACAATAAATCATTTGATATAATAGTATATTTATTTTTAAAGAATCGTGAAACAGATGCTGTCCCTGAAAAAATGTCACAAAACACTTTCTCCGTTCCATCACAGTTATCTTTTATTACCTTTGAAATATCATTTAATAAATTAGTTTTATTACCTATAAATCTCATATTTTTCTCCTTTGCATCCTAAAACATCCTTATTCTATAACATATTACTTTTTTTTACAATATATTTTCAAATATTTGTTAAAATTTTTTGAGAGCTAGTAATTATACTAGCTCTCTATATTCTAGTATGCAATTTCATATTTAATAATATTGTTTATAAGCTCTGATGTCATTACCTTGTCAAAGGCTGTTGTAACATCTTTTTTATTTTCTTCTGTACTTGATATATAAAAATTTTCTGTTGTTTCAATAAATTTGTGTCCAAGAATATCTGCAACATCTCTAATCTCAACTCCATTTCTTAAATTAGTTGTCGCATAACTTCCTCTTAAATCATAAAACCTGCAATCCTCAATACCTAATTCCTTATGAATTATCTTAAATGGATAGTTCAAAATATTTCTTCCTACATATTTTCCGTTTGGTCTTGTAAATACTAAATTAGCAGTATTCATATGAAGAATATTTCCATTGCTCTCAATAATTCGTTTTTCTATTAACTTACCATTTTTACCTATTATATCTTCAAAATAATAGGTTATATAATTAGAACCATATAATTTCTTTAGGTGTTGTTGTTTCTTCTTAAAATTGATTAAGGCTTGAAATAAAGTTGGACTCATATATAT
>OIZO01000845.1_pt1 | contig 18272 bp, 10 predicted proteins | sample 1588551 | NCBI WGS metagenome assembly OIZO01 (sample SAMN03283271) | human gut metagenome | biome: human-associated habitat; material: feces | host: Homo sapiens | place: Peru | collected 2012 | reverse complement strand
AAAGTCGGGCAAAAGGATTGATATGGTAATGGAAAACAGTTTCACTTTTGGCAAATATAATTTCCTAATCCTTAATTTGTTACAGACAAATTGAGATTCACGTTCTCATTTCGCACAGTTTAATCAGCTTATTTTCAATACATTAATCAAATACTTGTAACATATCACGATTAGTAAAGTACAAACTGTCAAGCAATTACATTAATCACGGTATAAATTCCGAGAAAAGAGCCTTGTTTTCACCATCCAACCTTGCGATTTTTTCTTCTCAGCATCACAAAAATAGCGCATGGCCATATTCTATTTGCGCTTAACGCAGAAGATCGGGAGGATGAATATCACGGCGAGTATGGAGAAGAGCATGCCGGAGATGGTGCCGACGGCGAAGTCGAACCAGAAAACCTCCTCGGGGCCGTCGGTGAGGAACGGGAGGAGGCCGAGGATGGTGGAGACTATGGTGAGGGTGATCGGGTTGATCTTGCGGGAGTAGGCTTTGACATAGAGGCGGATGTTGGCCGCTTCGGCTGGTCGGTGAGTTTGTTTAGTCACATAGGTGGTTCCTTCGACAGGCTCAGGGACCGATGCACTGAGGAGGGACTGGTAGGTGGTGATGAGGTAGATGCCGGCGTTGACGACTATGCCGCTGAGCATCACGAAGGCGGCGAAACCGCCCTGATCGAAGGAGAAGTCCGATAGGCCGAAGGCAAGGAAGAGGCCGATGAAAGAGACCGGAACCATAAAGATCACGGCGAGCGGATAACGGAACGACTCGAATGTCATCGCAAGCATCACGTACATCACCGCAAGAATCAAAAACAGCAGCCAGGCGTACTGCTGCTTGGCGGTGTCGAACCAGCCCCAGCCCGGAACCTCGGCCTTGAAACCGATCGGAAGGACCTCATCGTTCATGTACTTGACCGCCTTCTGGGACAGGGAACGGCTGAGTTCCCAACTACCGATGAAGTCGTAGCATACAACAAGCTCGTAGGACTGGTTGCTCTTTCTGATTGTCAGACCTGTCCGCTGCTTGTCGATGCCCCCGACACTCGAAAGCGTCATTTTCTTCTGACCGACATCAATCGGAGAATTAAGCACGTGCCAAAGGTCGTATCTGTCCAGATCCGAGGAACGGAGGACAACATCGACGGCTCCACCATCATATTCAGAAGTTCCGATCTTCCGTTCGTACAGTAAGGATCCCAATGCATTATAGTAGGCATAAGGATTGATGTCGGCGAGCGTCATCCGCCCAAAATCATAATCCAGCACAAACTCAATCGAAGGGCGGCCGTTCCAACCTCCCGACCAGATCTCCGCGCCCTGGACACGGCGGTTTGTGGAGAGATAGGTCATCAGTTTCTCTGCATAGCGGCTGAGTTCCTGATAGTTATAGCCCTTCAGCGAGATGCGGTTGCTCTTGGAGGACGAGACGATGTTGTTGTTGAAATTATTGTCGTCTATTCCGGAGACCCTCCAGTTCGCCCCGCCGAAATTGATCGCCATCCTCGTGACCTCGGACTTCAGCACGGAAGGGAAACCTGAGTTCTCATACTCAGGCTTGAACTCCACCGAAATCTCGGCGTTGTCGTAGGAATATATCGACGTGGTGAATACGGAGATCTCATCGAACTTCGACAGATAATTCTCCATCGCCCTCACGACATCATTCAACTGGTTCACGGTACAGCCTTCAAGCATGCCGGCATTGATGATCAGACGTTTCTTTTCAGGCTCCCGGTAGAAATTGGAGCGGTTCAAGGATTTGTAAAACAGACCGAAGGAGGAACTGGCTATCTTGTCTATCAACTGACGGTTCCTGTCGTAAGGTTTCCAGGTGACAATCTTGTCCAGAAATCTGTCGAACCTGTCCGCCTTGTCCTTGTCATAATCAGACAGACGGGTAGGGAGCAGACAGAGCGGGATTCCAAACGCCACGATGAACAAAAGGACATACACCCAACGATGCCTCACCCCCCAGCCGATGTAGGAAGCGTAGAACCTGTTCCAACGCAGGATCCGGCGGAGCTTCCTTGGGGAACGTCCAGACTTGCCACCCGACATTCTTACAGGAATATATTCCATCAGCGACGGGATGAACAGGTAGGAGATGATCAGCGACAGTCCCAAGTTAATGACAATCACCCAGATGAAGTCCACGAGGTTGGCTTTTTCCTTTTCCGGAAGCAGAAGGACCATCATCAATGCGCCGACAGTCGTGGCCGCGGCCGAAAGGATGGACGGGAAAGCCTTCCGGTCTTTGAAATGGGCGTAGTGGTCGATCATCACGATCGAGGTGTCGATGATTATTCCGAGAGAGACCGTGATTCCGGCAAGGGTGTAGATGTGGATCTGAAGACCTGCCAAACTGTAGATCATCAAGGCGGTCAACACATTGACCGTCAAAGTGAAGACAATGATCAGCATATACCGCCACGACCTGTTGATCAAGAACACGAACATCAACAGAATCAAGATGCAGAGGGCGGTACGGACATAGATTTTGCCGAGTTCCTCGCTGACATACTCAGAGGAATCGTAGGCGATGCCGGCGGTGATTTCCGAAGGGAAGCCTTTCTGAAGCTCCGCCATCCTTTCCTTGACGGCGGAAGCGACAGTCAACAGGTTGGCCGAAGAAGCTATCTCCACCGTCAAAGTAATGGTGTTCAAACCGTTGACACGATAGTAACTTGACGGCACCGCTTCCTCATAGCGCCACTGGGCAACGTCCCCGATGTGAATCACACGGCCTTTGAAATTACCTACGGGAATCGATCCGAAATCCTTGTCCGAGGCTTCTTTAAGACGCACCGTCATCAATCCTTCAGAGGTTTCCGTCATTCCGAGGATTTCCTCACGGTAATATGAATTGAAGGCCGCGGCGATCTCGTCAGCGGTGACGCCTATGGACTGGATCTTGTCCGCGTCGAACGTGATCACCCACTGGAAAGGAACACCGCCGTCCACATTGACCTTGTCCACTCCCGGGATGGCGGACAAATGGCTGAGGACGTGTTCCTTGACATATTTGGAAATCTCCCGGGAAGGGATCCCGCCCTTGACGAGATAGGATATTCGTGAAACCCGTCCGCCACCGGACAAGGATATTCCCGGATAGGAGACCTCATCAGGAAGGCTTGGGTAAACGTTCCTGATCGCCGAGGCGACCTCGAAGCGGGCCGCGTCCATGTCCGTGCCTTTGCGGAACTTGACAGAAACGGAGCCTGAACCTTTACGTGAAACAGAGGAAATGTCTGTGACATCGCGTATCCCCGCCAAGACTCCTTCAATCTTGGATGTCGCCTCGCTTTCAATGATTTCCGCAGAGGCGTTGGGATAATAAAAAGATACATAGACCGTACGGCCTTCCGTCATCGGGGTGTATTGGATGTTCAGACGCGGCAACGCCGCCAGCCCGACAAGGGACAGCGCCACCATAATCAGAACTACCGAAAATGGAGAAAGTCTATTTTTTCTTTCTTCCATTGTAGATCGAATAATACAACGCCGGCACGACGAACAGGCTGACAAGGGTTCCGACAAGCATTCCCGCGATGATCACCAGGGACATCGGGTACTGAAGGTCAGCTCCCATACTTCCTCTTGACAGGAACGGGCAGACGGCCAGAATGGTTGTCAATGAGGTCATTATGATAGCCTTCACCCTAAGCGAGGACGCATCAATGACAGCACGCTCAAGACTTTCGCCGGCCTTGCGCATCCGGTTGATCGTGTCTATCTTCAGGATGGAGTCATTGATGACAATACCGGTGATGACAATAAGGCCGATCATCGACATCAAGTTTATGCTGACCCCGAAAATCCACAGGACAAGCAACGCCACAGAGACATCCACGACAATCTCCGAAAGGATGATCAGCGGCTGGACCAGAGACTCGAACTGGGAGGCCAGAATCAGATAGAGCAGGATTATGGCGACCAGCATTATGATGATCATCTCATCGATCATCTTGCTGTTGGAGAACCAGGAACCGGAATAGCCGACCTCGAAGTCACCATTCTTTCGCACGACGTCACTCACCGCGGCCATCACATGTTTCACGTCCTTCGACGGAACATCGAGAGCCAAAGGGTAGTAATTGTCCTCCGGGCCTGCGACCAAAGTTTTCAAATCCTCGGCAAAGGTTTGCCGCATAAGATTTGAAACCGGAATCCGGGATGTCTCCCCGTCAAGGCCTTTCTTTTCGATGAAAGTGCCATGCAGGATCTCCGAAAGTCCGGCGGCGTTGGAGCCTGTCACGACCGGAACAGTGCTGGTTCCCTGGACAATGTTGAACAGACGGTTCTCATTGAGCGAGTTCCTCAGAATCGACACAAGTTCCGAATAACCGACATCATAAAGCGCAAGCAAGTCAGGATCAGCGACAAACAGAGCGTCAGTCTTTACCGGAGGATCCGCCACGGTCACTCCAGGCAACGTTTCCCTGACCTCGGAGAGCATATTCCTCAACGGTTCGACCTCAACCTCCCTGTTCCTCACTGGGCGAAGGCGCGCCACGAGCGGAGCCTCGTTCTGGGCGAAAACCATGTCGAAGATATTCCCTGAAGCTTCGAATGAATATACCGCTTCCGGATATTCATTCTCCACCTCATCCTTTAATTCGCCCAGCACCTTTTTCAATGTGCCGGCATCTTTGCAATTGACGTAGATGGACGCTTCGGAAATTCCTTGGTCACCACTATGACTCAGAATGAATTGCTGAGAACCGACAAGAGCCGTCATCTGCTCCACGCTTCCGGTCAGTTTTTTCTCTAAATCCCTGATCCGCTCCGTGTTACGTTCAATGGAAATGTGTTCGTTCCAATCAATCTTCATTATCGCGTCCGTCTGGGTCATCTCCGGCAGACGGGATTTCGGCATCTCCAGGAAACAGAACACCAGCCCGACGGTCGAGACGGCAAGAAGGCCCCAGGCGACCGGTCTGTGCCGGATGAACCATTCCATAAGTTTGTCGTCCCAGCGGCGGATCGGTTCGTCAAAGTTGATTTTCTCCAAAAGCGGACTCGGACGGAAGCCGTCAGAACCCTTGAACCACCAGTAATAATAGACCGGAATCACAAGGATGGTCACGATGTAGGAGGTCAGCAGCACGATGGCCACCGACATAGCCTGATCGTAGAACATCGCCCCGGCGATGCCGCTCATGAATATCAACGGAATGAACACCGCGCAGGTTGTCAGCACGGAGCTGAGCATCGCTCCCCTCACCTCTTTCGTGCCCTCAAGGACAGCGGAGCGCAGGTTCCCTTCACGTTGCCAGCGGCCGGTTATATTATCGACAAGGATGACCGTGTTGTCAGTCATCATTCCGACTCCGAGAAGCAGACCGGAGAGGGATATAATATTCAGGGTCAATCCGATGGCATAGAAGCAGAGCATCGAGAATATCAGCGCCACCGGCATCGTCAGGATCACCAGCACCGGAGAGCGGAAGTCCCTCATGAAGAGGAATATGATGACGCTCGCCAGAAGGAGGGCGACCACGATGTTCTGTAGCAGGTTGTTGATGGTATATTCAAGAAGCTGGGTCTGGTCTCTCGTGATCTCGAAGCTCAACTGAGGGTAGTCGTTCCGGAAACTGTCCATCAGACCGTTCATGGCCGACTTCAGGTCCGACATCTTCGCCTCGCTCTGCTTGATGACGGCAAGACACACGGCATCCTCTCCGTTCGAGCGGACGAGGCCGGTTCGTTTTGCCGGGTGGACGACGACCTTGGCGACGTCCTTTATCTGAAGAAGGCGGCCTTCCTTCTTGAACCAGAGGTTGGCGATGTCTTCACTGGAGGAAGCCCGGGAATCGAATTTGACATTGTAGCGGTACTCTCCGTCACGGATTGTGAGACTGCCAAGGCGGATGTTGGAACTCTTGACACAACTCTCGAACTCATTCATTGTCATCCCTGCCTGGAGTAGCTTGGACTCATCCGGAATTATGAGAATCTCGTCACTGACAAGGCCGCTGACATCTACCATGGCGACTTCGGAGAGTTGTTCGATGCGTTTGCTGATCACGTCACGTGCGAAGCGGCTCATCTGGGAGAAGGACTCGGTTACGGGGAACAAGTCCGATTGGGCCTCAGGCTCGGTGCGCTTCGACGGGCTCAGCGACCGATTCTGAGGCGGTCCCTGAGCTTGTGGTTCGACAGGCTCAGCGACCGAAGAAGTAATATTCACAAAAAACGCCGGAATGTCCGTGGCGCTGGCCTTCAAGACCTTAGGCCGGGCGATGTCGCCAAGGCTGGACATGGACCGGTCAATCTTCTCGTTGACCTCAATGAAAAGATAATCGATGTCCGAACCGTGGTTGAACGTAAGCCGGATCGTCCCGCTGCCGTCCTTCGCCTCACTGACGATGTCCTCAAGCCCGTTGATCTGGATAAGCTGCTGGCGCAGAGGCTTCAGCACACTCTCGTCCATCTCTCTGGCCGAAAGTTCCGAGGACGTGGCCTGCACGGTTATGTACGGGATGTCCACATCCGGAACCAACGACACTGGCAGCAGACGTATGCTGACAATGCCCAGAACAACGATGACAAGGGTTATCATCGTCACGGTTATCGGTCTGTCTATCAGATGTTTCAGCATTGCCTACCTTTTTACCAGCACATCAGAGTTGTCCGCCAGATTGAGATTGCCGGAGACAATCACCTGGTCGCCTTCGTTCAGTTCGGCGTTCCTGTCCTTGTTGGCCTCGACCACGTAGGACTCACCATTGGAATAAAGTATCGTGACATAAGTCCAATGTGCCTTGCCGTCATCCGTGCAGGTGAACAGCACGTCCAGATTGTCCCTGATCACCACCGCGCTGCGAGGCACGACAAGCTGTCCCGGAATCATCCTCTCCACGATCACACGGACGTTCATTCCATCGATCAGCGAGCCGTCGTTCCGGACCTGCGCGGTGACGGAGATCTGCCCCTTCTCATCCACGAGAGGATTGATGGCGGTGACTTTCCCTGAATATTCCTTGGTCTCGTCAGCAAACGGACGGATCCTCACCGGCAGACCGACGGAGAGGAATGAATATTCCGACTCCATCACCGAGAAATCCACCTCCAGCACACTGTCGTCCACAATCGTGCAGAAAGTCCCGGACGGACTCTGGTCGAACGGCTTCTGCTTGATGTCAGCGACACGCCCGGAGAACGGGGCATGGAGAACCGTTCCGGCGATCTCGTAGGACGAGCGCGCGAAATCGTTCTTGGCGGCGGAATAGCCGGATTTCATCTTCGCCATGGCCAAAAGGTCGGCGGGGACCGAGGTGGTGTCCCCGGCGGAATATCCCTGTCCCACAAGATAGTCATACAAATCCAGCTCGGCCTTCCGGAGCGAAAGCCGGGAGGATTCCTGCGACAGTTTCAAGTCGGGACGGTCAACGGTGGCGATGACGGCACCTGAGGAGACATATTCACCATTCCGGACGTTTATCGCCGCGATTTTTCCGGTTGTCCTGAACTGCAGCGCGCTTTTCCGTCCGGCAACCAGCTTTCCGTTGGACAGGAGTTGACGGGCGAAATCCTTCCTTTCCAATTTCACGACAGTGACTTCGTTTATCTGAGGGGTGTAGGTCAGTTTCCCGTCCTTCGTCTCCTCCGTCTTTTTGTTTCCACCACACGCTACGGCCATCACGACTAGACCGCAGACACCAATAGACACTAGGATATTCTTTCTCATATTCATGGATTCTGAATTATTCCATCATTCCCAATAATGAAGAAACGCTAATTACATATCGCATTTGTTACCACTTATCAATAATTCTTGAATATGCTTGAAATAATGTTCTGAAGCACTTTCTGAATATTTCGAGGTTATCATTATGTTCGTTATATAGTTTCCTGACTGCAAACAATAAATCGTTATTATTAACCAGAAACGATTACCTGTTCCTCTCATATATTCTTCGCTTTGCTTTTTCAAATTCGGAGTCAAACATACTTAGTCCATCACCAATTACACCGACACCTATCATAACATCATTCTTATCATAGATGCCTCCCCAAAGGATCACTTCCTTCATTCCATTCAGATTGCGGAACACGTCCTTCGTGTCAACAATCACTGGTATGTTGCAATCATACTGTTCCAGTTTTGCCCGAACCTTTGACGTGTCCTTCACACTACCATCAACATACACCAAAAGTTCCCAATCCGGATTATCATCCATAATCCTTTCAATCTTTCCACGAGGAGTCCTACTCAACCATTCATTCATGCATCCCGTTATCATGTACACGTATATCTTATTTTTGGAAAAATCCGGAGCATAATTCTCTACCAGGCCATGACGATCAATCACATACATTCCATCCTCAATCGCCACTGGATGTACCCCGTCATCTTTACAAGACATCAGTGATACAAACATAATCCAACTTAACACAATATTACGCATAATTATAACCAATCAGTTCAACTTAACCCTTCATTCGTTAGAAATCAAAACGGCTGACAACAATACTTTAAAAAATTTTTTTCATATGCTCAATTTAATAATAATGTTATTGATTTGTGGTTGAACTGATTGGTTACAAAAGATTCAGTTTTGCGATGACGTAATTGCCATCTTTGCCAAGGGGATCAAGGGCTTCCGGGTTGGAGGCTTTTTTTAGGAGCGTGGCGGGGAAGGTGCTGATCAGGGACGGATCCAGCAGACAGTACAAAGCACCATCCTTTATCTGGCGGAACGCATTGGCCAAGACATCCAGCCCTACTTCACCGGCCTTAAACCAGCGCCATTGTCCGTCAGCATACAAGCCACAGTAGTTGCTTTGCATCGCCTGTTTCTGGAGAGCGATAATGACAAGACGCGTGTCACCATCACAAAGATATTGGCTGAGCATAGCGAATTCACTTCCAAGAAGATGATCCATCGCCGCGAACGAGTCATCATACTCATAGAAGGTCTTTGGAATCGCATATCTGCCGAAATCGAAGCAAGGACCGTCACTCATCAGCCCTTTGCTGTAAACTTTTATAATGTCAGAATATGAGTCGACGACAAAAACCGAATCGCTTGATTCAGAGAATATCTGTACGGTGGGAGTATAGTTCATCACCTTCTCCTTTGACGGGAAGAAATCCACTCTGGTTTCATCAGACAACAATGAGAACCGGGTCTCACGACCGGACCCATAGCCATAATATGTCAGGACCCCTTCATCCGTAATCCATGACATCGCTCCCAGATCCAATTCATTCAAGGACTTCAAATCAAGCATGGATCCACTCAAAGAGAAACGCTGGATTCTGGAAGGGACAGAAAACACATAGAGGGTCGAGTCTCGGTACTGAACGTCGTTGATGTGGACATATTCCTCAGGGCCATTCCCACGGTGGCCGATATTATTTAGGAAACGTCCGTCATGTGAATATCTGAAAATGTTCCCATTCAGAAAATCTGTCACAATGTAGGAATCCTCCGTGACATTCAGATCCACAGATGAGCCCAAAAGATGCTCGTCATCAGCCTCTAACGGAACAATCTCAACCGACTTGACAACTTCCGCCAACGGATTCACCGTGTTGCCGAACTCGACCGGGACCTTGGCGGTGATTGAATCTCTTGATTCTGAGCAGCTCATTATCAATAGTATTGATAACAGAAGTATAGCCTTTCGCCTATTCATAACAGTTGATGTATTTAGCATATTCATGGATTCTGAATCATTCAACCATTTCCTTGACGCTGACGTCGATGTCTTTTCCCGTGATGAAATCGTAGAGGGCGTACTTCCGGAGGGTGTAGTAGTAGGTCCAGAAGTTGGAGTAGTCGGTGATGTATTTGGCCATCGCTGACTCGTTGTCGTTCTGGGCGTTGGTGAGGTCGGTCACCGTGGCCGAGCCGCGCCTGAACTTGTCCATCATCAGATCGTACCTTTCGGTGGCTATCTCCATCGCCTTGCGGGAAGCCATGCACTGCTGACGCTGGTTGTTGAACTGGCCGACGGCGGTGAATATCTTCCTGCGGTAGTCGTTCTCGCTCTGGAGGTTCTGCGCCTTGACGACCTCCTCGGCGGCCTTTGCCTTCTGCACCTTTCCCTTGCCAAGCCCCCAATCGAAGATCGGCACGCTGAAAGTCAAACCCACAACCTCCTGGTTCAGAAGATCCTTATAGACATCCGGCAGGCCATTGCCGGTCTGGGACAGGCCGAAGCGGGCGTTAAGGCTCATCGAGATGCCCCTGTCCGCCTTGGCCTTTGCCACATTCGAGGCGGCGTTCAACTCACTTATCTGATTGTCAAGGGAAAACGTCGAGTTTTTCAGTGCCTTTTCCATCACCAGATCGTAATCCATCAGAATGTCCGGCAGGGCATCGTCCACCACCGGTTCCACCTCCACGGACTCATCATAGCCCAGAATCGAGTTAAGGTACATCTGCGCCTGACGCACGTTGACAAGGCTCTCTCCGATCGAGATGCTGTCGTTGAGAGCCCGGAGTTCCAGTTGGAGATATTCCGCCCTCGTGACGCTTCCAAGTCTCATCCTTTCCGCCGCCACGGAGCGCATCTTCCCGGTGTTCTCGTAGTTCGACCTCACGACCTCCTGGTTCTTAAGGGCCTGGACGAGCGAGAAATATGCCGACACGGCATTGATCGTGACCTGCTCCATCGACTCGACGTAGCGGCGGCGGCCACGTTCATATTCCTTAGGCTCAATCAGTTTGTCCCATTTGAACTGGTTGTAGGAGAAAAGCGGCTGGACGTAGCGGACCGTGACAGGCTGGGAGTACCAGGTCAGTTTCTTGTTGAGTCCGAACTGGTCGATGCGGGAAAGGTCGGAATAGACATAAAGCCTTCCGCCGGTGAAGGTTATGTTCTGGGCGACCTGAAGCCCGAGGCTGTTCTGGAGGTTGTAGGTGCTGGCGTAGCGGAAGGAGCCGTCCTCGTAGCTTTGCAGCAAGGTGAGCGAGCGGTCGAAGTTCATCAGGTTGCCGTACAACACAAGCGAAGGCAGACGGCTCGCCTGATAGGATCGGTACGCCCAATAGGTCGAAACAAAGGCGTGCTTCGCCTCCAGCGCCGCCACCGACTGGCTCCGCGCCGTCCCGATCGCCTCCGAAAGCGACATCCGCCGCTGCGCCCCGAGAGGCGCCACCCCAAGAAGGAGAATGAATATACCGACCGCAGCCGTGGTTATTCTATGGTTAAGGTTCATCGTGTGCTAACCTTTTAGTGTTCGCTAATTTACCAAATATTTACGGAATATGCGCATTAAGGTTATAGATTTTCTCTACTGTAACCACCTTTTATTATAGTCATTTGAAGCCCTCGATTCAATTCTCTACATAATAGTCTATCCTGACTATGCTTTGCGGTCTATCAGCATTTTCAAATTGCACATTTATAGTAATTTGATCTTTCGCTTTTATATGCCCATAATCGATGATTCTTTTTTCCAAGAACCTTAGTTCAGGATTATATCGGGATGTTGAATCTCTTTCCTGTCCAAAACAATAATTGCTCATTAAGAGTAGAAACATTAGCAAATGAGCCACTCTTCTTATATCAAGAGCCAATGAATGATATCGCATAATATGATTATATCTTGAAACTTAGAAAGACAAACTGCTCCGAGTCCAGATCAAGGCTGTCGTAAGCGTAATAGGTGCCATCATATTCACCAATCACTTCAAAACCGTCACTGACTGGAACCCGTCCGACAAGATTATAGTTTCCATCATAAATCTGGAGAATTGTCCCGGCGGCCTTGTCCAGACGACAGGTCCGGAAAATGTAGTCACCGCATTTGACAAGCCTGTCATAATAACCGTGTTCTTTCCTCATTTTCTTGCACTTGGATTCGTATTCCTCGAAAGATGTGGTTTCAGGGTACTTTCCAGAGATACCCTTCTCAGAAAAGCCGAACGAGCCGGTGACATTGCCGTCATAGTCCATCAGGAATATTCTCGGATCGGCGGCGAAAGTGACGGCAAGGCCATCCTTCTCAGCATAGAAGTCATATTTTGAGAACACCGGGATGTTTCTCTTGTGATATACAGGCGGATAATGGCCGAATATCACCTTACTAGACTCAACCACCTCAGGACGGAAACGGATGAATATGTAGGAGTCTGTCCAGAATCCTTTGCTTTGCCGCTTCTCGTAACCGTTGTAACTTACGTGCTCGGTGATGGTCGGGATTATCACAGCGGAGTCGATCGCCTGCATTCTATTGCACTCAAAATTGTACTCGTACATTTCCGGGACCTCAGGATCGGGATGATTGTAAAGGTCAGACCAACCTTTGTTTCCAACATCTCCATAGTTCGGACTCAGCGCGGTGAACCAGGCCTGGTTCAATGAGAACAGTTTTTTATAGTCTTTCGAGAACCTATGGATGAAACAGTTCGAGTCCTGCATGATGAAATCTCCCGTGGACTTGTCGAACGTCGAGATAAAAGAGGCGGCCAGGACTTCTTCAGGACCTTTCCCTTGGCGGATATGCTCCCCCATGAAGTGACCACTGAGGTCATACTCCTTGATCCCGACGGCATATTCATCGACGAAACACAAGAGGCTGTCCTTCATGTGCCACTGTCCGGAAAGGGATGTATATTGGGCATCCAGCCTCAAGGTGTCAAACACCAAGGATGTGCGAACTATGTTCTCTTTTCCGAAGTGTTCGACGCTATCGTACGGACTGTCACTTCCGGTGCATGCGGACAAGAGTCCGAGCAGCGTTGACAATACAATGACTATTAAAACTTTATTGCCAAGAATAAGGCATCTATGACTATTTAAAACCATCTGTATAGTCTTTTTTGAATAATAACTGATATGTTTTCCTCGCCCTGGAAGCTTTCGCGTCCAACTTCTTCTTCTCCTTTAACACCTTGGCATCATCGTTCCCACAGCGGACAACAAGGTCTCTCTCCTGCCGCGTCTGAGTCTGTCCGCAAAGGATGTCCCACGTTGTTCCCGTGTCCTTCATGAATCGAACCAAATCAATCTCCTTTGAGAGTATCCGCTTCCAAAAGTTGAAATCACGTGAATCATTGTAGCACAAGATACTGTACGCCGGAGTAGCCTCGCCATGCTCCTCTCCGGACTCGAGCATCCGAGGTTCCGAGAACTTCATCATGAAATCCGTCTCGACACGATTCTTGAACGGGTTGCGGAAAGGGTTTGTCTCAGCGCAGTAAAGGTCTTCGGCACCGCCCTTTGGTACTCTCCATGACAATTCCTGTCTTATGCTCTCGGAGTAGATTTTTCCGTTCTTCTCACCGTAGGTAATCGTGTAGGTGTACGGGGTGGCAAGGGACATCGGTGAAAAGTTCCTGACATATCTTGTGAACCTGTCATCCATATCTTTCACCACAATCTTTTGAACCCGCCCGTCATAGTCAATGAACAACTGTCCTGAACACAGGATCCTCTCCTTGATGGAAAGTTCTTTGGCATTCGAGCTGAAATTGATGACACGGACATCCCTGCCGCCTACCTTGGCGGTGCCGTAACTCTTGTAGCTGTAGCTGCCTACCATCTTGGGGTTCAGGGGCGAGAATATCTCAACGGCTCTTTTCCGGTCCAAGGCAGACACATCGAAGTAGTTGACATAATTAACCTTAAGTGCGTCCACCCCATTAGTCTGGCCTTTCGAGTTAACACTCAAGACCGGATTGACCTCATTCTTGTCAGCGAAAAGACTCTCGCTGACAAAAGTGTCGCAGACGTACAGTCTTCCCATTGCGTTTCGGTCATCCCAGTAGAGTTTTGTGTTTGTTTTCTGGTTGAAATCCAGAGAGGCGAACACGCCCACAGCGCCTTGCACCTCTCTGTATTTCCCGTCGCACTTAATGGTCCGTATGATCAAGAATGAGGCGTAATAATCAGCATAGTTCTTAGAGAAATCACGCGCCGCATCCTTGACGATGGAGCGTGCGCTACGTTCCCCTCTGACCACAGAAGCATGCAACGTGTCCTGCGCATTGTCAAAACTCGAAGCAGATACTCCATAACCCATGAAGAATAGGGTAATTAAAAGAATAAAACGTCTCATTCTATAAATCAATTAATTCCACAAATGCTTATAAAACAATATCACGGACAATTTCCCGCAAAATCAGCACAATTCAAAAGATCATTCGACTTTGCACAAGCGGCTCTTAAAGAGACAGCATTTCCGCCATAGCACCCTTCGTGTTTGCACCGGCAGCGATTCACAACATCGAGATCTCCTTCTGGTAGAGTAATATCCCCCGCGTCTTCTATTCCAGCATAGGCATTAAAGGTAAATAAGGCAGAGACAAGGCAAACTGCACTTAGCAATAAAAAACTTTTTTTCTCATAAGCATATAATTATTGGTTTTACAACTGCAAACCGCAACCGTGGTTATTCTATGGTTAAGGTTCATCGTGTGCTAACCTTTTAGTGTTCGCTAATTTACCAAATATTTACGGAATATGCATCAAGGCAGTAAATTTTTCTCATCGGATCACGATCCCGACAATGTACTCTTCCGGAACAAGGCCGAAGTAGCGGCTGTCGCGCGAATTCAAGACGTTGTCTCCGCCAAGGAAATACCAGTTGCCTTTGAAGGTGTATTCTTTCAGAATTTTGCCATCAAGAGAGACCTGTCCTTGACTGTCAATTGCCGGCATAAATCCGGTTTCATATTTGATCAACTTCCTGTACCAAAGAAAATCAGTTTCTCCAATTGTGACCTTATCTCCTTTCCCAGGAACGTAAATGGGGCCGAAACACTTTACGTTCCATCCATTCATCGCATAATAACACCCTTTAACCTTCATAAGTGAACTGTCCGGGATATTATGAAGCCTGTACTGGTACTCACTCTCACCGACAATCCGCCCCTCCTCGTCACGGTAAAAGCCGTCCTTTATCCGGACCGAGTCTCCAGGCGCCCCTAGACACCGCTTGGCATAGACATAATTGATCTTAAAACCAATCGTATCTTTACTGCAGACGAACGGATAATTGAATATCACGATATCGCCTACGGACAATTTCCTAAGTCCCGGCATCCTGAAAGAAGACAATTTGGTACTTGAGAAGTCATAGTTTCTGTAGATTCTGGCTCCCATCAGCAGTTTGTTCACATAGATACGCTGCCCGTTATGGAATGTAGGTTCCATAGAATCGCCTTTAACCGTGAAGCTGTCAAAAAAGAAAATCAACGCAACAGCAAAAGCGGCAATCACACCAACCGCCACGAGAAAGATTTTGAATATGATATGTCTCATCATCATCCACAAATCACCACCAAACCTGTTTGCCATTCTCGTAAGTGAACAGCCTTTCCTCCTTACCTTCAGTACGATTACGCAAGATATAAAGACATCCTGAAGGGACGTTCTCATAGACAAGGGAATCCTTTTGGCCGGTCCGTTGGCCCAAAGATTTCCAACCGCCATCCCAACAGAACAGTTCGTAGGTGCAATGAGGATAAATATTGTTCGAGTCATTCCTTGGACAATATGCGACTCCTGTCACAGTACGCTCCCCACCCAGATCCAGTCCTACCCATATCGGCTTGGGAGAATCGACAACTATCACATTGCCAGGGAACACCGCCGTGGAATCCGCTGACTGGTACACCCTCAGATAATTCCTTGTGTTTCCGTCAAAAACAGTGCGGATGTTGCTTGCATTAGCCTCTTTGATTCCAATGTACTTTCCTTGGAGCGGTTTCCCGTCCTCTCCTACGAAAGCGATCTCCGCGACATTGCCGGCATTGCCTCTCGCAAAAATGTCAGGATATAAATATCTCACATAGCGGCACTTGACTGGAGCAACCGCAAAAGTGTCCATTTTGGAATCCGGCAGAGAGTCAATCGTGAACAATGTGACAGCATTCTCAAAATCAGGATTATCCGCACCTTGGAATCTGGCTCCGACCATCTCTCCCGCATAGCCAAGCTGGTACTTGAAGCGGCCATATTTCCTGGTCAGCACCATTCTTGAAACCGGATGAACACTGTCGGCGACCGCTGGATGTTGCCTCCCATCCTTCTCAAGGAATATCGGGTCACTCACCGGGAAGAATCGACCATCCTTGTAATATTGAGGCAGATAGACTATCCTTCGTCCCATCTCGGCAAATTTAGCCTTGCCGTTCCGGGAATATGAATATGTGACCGGGACCCATCTCTTGTTGTTGAACACACACAGGTAAACCACAGATACATCCTTCTTTAAAGAATCCGGAATCCTAACCGTGACATCAGAAGTCTTGACAAGATGCGAGGTGACATCCTGATAACCGGCATAAGGGAAATCAAAACGCCTCACAATTTCCAATTCATCCTCCGGCATCATCTTTCTTGAGAATTTCTTCACAAACACCTTCGGAGGTTTGTTCGCCATCTCATTCTCTCCCGGATTAAATTTGGCGGCGGAAAAGTCAGCCCACTCATTATCCCTTGTAAGAATCGCATTGAAGTCGTGACCCGCACTGCGGTTTCCCCAATGCGGGATTGTGCAATGCGCCACAGCCAGTCCCATTGACCTCATAGCAAATAACGCCACCGCAGCTTGCTCCACACAAGAACTTAACCGGCACTTGCGAAGTTGCTCTACAGACAGAGACCGAGGATGATTCTTGAATATGTGTCCGCCTCCCGCCGGCAGGAACCAAGTCGCGATGTCCTGATTGATCAGCCGACAGACCGCCACTGGATCAGTGTCACCCGCCAAAGAATCGGCGATCCACTTATAACGCTCGCGGAAATAGTGTCTCCAGCCTTCCGTAAGCGGCTCGCTTCCATAACGATACGGCAGAACATATTCACAAAAATCCTCGAACGACAGATGAGATGTCCAAGGATAGTCCAACGTGGCGAAAGCCTCATCTATGTTGTCAATCAGATAATCCGCTGTTACAGACCGCAAATCATCCGATCTTCCATAATGGTACTTTGTAGGATCACCGTACTTTGCCAACACCCTATTCCAAATCTCATTAACCTTGACCTGCACAAGATAGACATTTACCTCAGTGTCCTCGAACCTGATGTCAAGATTGCCGACAGCATCAAAGAACTCTGCGTCAAGGCTGTCCAGTTTCTGACTGGTCAACGTGTAACGCCCGACCATATTCTCAATAAGAAAGCAAGCGGCCTTGTACTTCTTCCAGTCCCTCCGGTAATGTTCCAAAACCTTCTCCAACTCCACACGGTTCTCCCCAGCAAGAGACAACGCGGCCTCCAGCCTCGGAGAATACCGAGAGCAGGACTGCACGAATGAACAGATTACCAATATAATCGTTACGGAGAGATTACTTTTGAATTTCATTGTCCACGTTCTTGATATGTTTAATTTTTAATGAATCCAAGCACATTTGAGTCCTATATCTCAACTTTCTCATAGGCATATTCCGTACATTAACGGGCATTCGCAAAACCGACTCACCAACCCCAAATGCTTTATCATATTCCCGTATAGACACATACAGCTCCATTAACAAGACCAACGGATATAGTCGAGAAGGTACCATATAATGAGCAAAGATATACTCGTTCTCCGCTTTATCATATTCGTTCATATCTTTATAATTATCTCCCATAACGTTATGGAACATCGGGTCCGAAGAATATTTCGCACCATAACTTAAAATTTCATTACTCTTTTCATAATGATAATTTTTCCTCAACGCAGTTCCATAATCATAAATAAATCGGGAGTTACCTTTCAAATCATCAAACAACCTCTCATACTCTTTGAGTGCTACACTTCCAACTGACGATGCATTTAACTTTAGCCATTCAGTCTCAGAATGCCTCTCCTTGATTCTTGATGGAATAACCACTATCACACCATATACCACAAATAATGACAAAGCGATAGGAATACAAACCTTTAATACCCCACGTGACGGAATCGCAGATATCAAGAAAAAGAATAACGCTACGTTAAACTGCCACAAACTAAAAGGGTATGAAAAAAATGCGAATACGCATAGTGTGATCATCCCATAAGCCATAGGAGAATTCTGCTTAATAAGCGATTTCACGGCAAAAACCAGAACAGACACGAATAGAAGCATTACTGGAATACCATACTCAATGCCTACTTTCAGATATTCATTAAATGCATACACCGGTGCCCCTGCAACTCTTTCGGCCCAATCAGAATGGCTCTTTTGAGAGAAATATTCAGCCTGCGTTTCGCCATATACACCTAAAACCGTATTATAGCCATATCCTGTCAAAGGCATCTTTGAAATAGCCTTACATTCAATATTCCATATATGGAAACGTCCTAAGGCCGAATCTTTCTTTATAGCAAAAGT
>OIZO01000843.1_pt1 | contig 18283 bp, 8 predicted proteins | sample 1588551 | NCBI WGS metagenome assembly OIZO01 (sample SAMN03283271) | human gut metagenome | biome: human-associated habitat; material: feces | host: Homo sapiens | place: Peru | collected 2012 | reverse complement strand
AGGAGGAAATAGATATGTGTGAGGCATTACAGGGAATCTTTGATGATGGAAAAGAAGAAGGTGAGAAGATTGGAAAATCTCAAGGCAGAATGGAAGTATTATTAGAGCTGGTAAAAGAGGGAGTTCTGAATATTTCTCAGGCAGCAGACAAGGCAGGAAAGACTGAAGCTGAGTTTAAGGAGCTTTTGAAATAAGCTTAACAATTTAATAATAAGTATGACAGGGTAAAGATTGTGGCATATTGGTGTCACAGTCTTTTTTTGTGTTTTAGGAAAATAGTTAATAAGTATGATGTTGAGGGCAAAATCATGTGGATTTAGACCCTTTGACCATGGCATCTAAGTATATTACTATTTGCAGATAGAATAGTTATTTAATATTCATAACAAATATGAGTTTGTACGGGAACGGAATTAATAAGGGATATAAAGTTGACTAATAGCGCATTGTATGATAAATTGAAAATAGAAAATCAGTTATCGATGAAATACGCGAGGAAAGGAATGATAAGGAATGAAAAAGAAACGGATTGGGGCATTTGTTCTTGCAGGCTGTATGCTATTTAGTCAGGTGGCATGGGCGCAGGAACCGATGGAAACTGGGACAGCATTGTCACAGGTAGAAGAAGTGCCAGAAATAACACCGGAAGTGGAAGAATCTGAAACTGTACAGGATACGAAGGACGCACAGGAAGAAATAACAGAAAAGCAGCTGGATATCACAGAAGAGAGTGCCAATACTTCGTCAGAAAACATGGCGGAAGAAGTATCCAATAATGATGCGTTCACTGCGGAAGTGATGAGTGTAAAACCTACGGAAGAACAGTTATATGAGAATATGCATAAGCAGATAAGACTATTACTTTCTGAACTAAACTGCGATTGGACGATAGAAAGTGATAACAGTGATGTATGTAGTGCGGAAATGAAGCTTGTGGCACAGTCTTCAGAAAATTATTATGATCATTATGTAAAGCTGATTACAAGAAATGCTGGAGAGGCAAATGTTAAAGTATATAATAATAAAGGAAGAGAATATGTATATCATGTTACGGTGTCGGAAAGACCAGAAGGCAGCGTTGTTTTCAGAGATGCAAATTTAGAGGCTGAGTTATTGAGTTCCTGTGATGAAGACAGAAATGGTCTTATTAGTAAGGAAGAGTTAGCAGGAAAAACATATTTAGATTTACAATCTTGCAGTATTTCTGATATAGAAGGATTAAAGTATGCTGAAAATTTGGAAAAGATAAATTTAAATTATAATGCTTTGCTGGAAAATATTGAACCATTGTTGGAGTTAAATAATCTGAAAGAAATTTCAGTAAGGAAGACGGGGCTGTCTGTAGATTATAAATGGAAATTTGTGAAATTTAATACAGAAGCGGATTTGTTTTTGGGAGATGATACTGACTTGATTACAAATGGTGATTTTTTTGAACCGTCAGAGATAATGATAGAGAAAGTAAGTGGAGATGATATTTACAAGATCAAAAGTGAGAGTTATCCAAGCTCTATAATCGCGAATGGTGTTGGAGAAGAAGTGATAAAAATTTCCAGTGGGTCAAATTCACAGATTATAAATGTCAAGGTTAAAGGTGCATTACCAGATCAAAAAGTAGGTGAAGCAAGTGATGCTACATTAGAAAGAATTGATGAAAACATTATTTTGAGTAGCAATGGAGAATTGTGGAGCTTATACCCGAAAACAGAAAAATTAAGTCAAAATGTAAAACGATATGCAGCAGGCTGGGTTTATTCTGGAAGGGATGCTGAAAAATATGCATATCAACTATGCGAGGATGATACACTGTTGTCCGATAATATAAAAGTGGCAGAGAATATAAAAGATTTTTCCGGGCATTATGCATTGGATGAAGATGGTAACTTAATAGATCTTTATAATACTAAGACAACAGCAATGATAGATGTTCAGTTATGGAAAGAATATGAAGAGGTAAAAAGAACATATAATTTCGAGACGGGAAAATGGGAAAGAACATCTAGGCAATGGTGTTATGCTTTGAAAAAGGATGGCACATTGTGGAAACGAGAAGAAGTAGGAAGATCTGGTATTGTAAATGAATTTGAAAAAATTACAGAAAACGTGGAGATGTTGAATGACACGGGATATTTGTATATGGATGGAAAATATATATCATTTTCCGGAGATACAATTCTTGAAAATGTGAAAAGCATGCTATCGGAAAGATGTTATCTTGACAGAAATGGGCATACTCAATATAGGTACGGTTATACTACTTGGGTGGATTTTGGAGAAATCAATATTGTAGATTCTTATGGAGATTATCATGGTACATATTTTCTGACGGATTCAGGAGAAATTTACGAGCTTGATAGTAAAAGTGAAAATAAATTAAAAAAGGTACTGGAACATGCAAAGCAAATAAAAGATGGACCAAATGAGGTGCTGTATCAAGGCGAAGATGGATTATGGAGAAAAGTTTATGATCAGAAAGCAGGAACAATAGAAGAACCAATAACTTTACAAATTAGCCATATTAAAATTAGTAATATGAATTATCAGGAGTATCATTTGGAAGATTATGGAGCCTTGGATGATTATAATGTAACTAAAAACGGAGTCCTCATTTTAAATCACGTAAAAGGATTATTTTATTTAGCAAATGGTGCTTGTGCTTTGCGAACGGATGGAACTTTATGGAATATTACAACATCTCAAAGAATGATATTAGACTTGAACAGTGGAACGGCAGTACCGGGTGATGTCAATGGAGATGGAGAAGTGAATATTCAGGACCTTCGGTTGATTCTTCGCCATGTGTGCGGAAAAGAGGAGTTTGATACCAGTGAACTGTATATTGCAGATGTAAATGAAGATGGAACGGTAGACATTCAGGATCTTAGAAAAGTACTTCGATATGTTTGCGGAAAAGATGAATCATTATAAAAGAGATTGACGGAAAATGGGGCTGATGTATTAAATGATATCATTATGCATAGCTCCTTTTTCTGTTTTCCGGGATTATGATTCTATGATAACCACCCGTTGAAGGGTGGTCATATAGTATTATTGTTCATTTATAGCCTGAATATAATGGGAAATGATTTCTTCCAGATGCTTGAGGCCGGAAACAGGGCAGGTTTTAACAAGACCAATGATGGGAGTATATTCTTCTTTTTCGGTCTGTACACCAAAAAGAAGATAATCGACAGAGACATTTAAACTATCAGCAAGGTTGAGAAGGGTGTTGACTGACATATTTTTAAGACCTAATTCAATATCGTAACAAAAACGAGGAGTAATGCCTGCGGTTTCTGCCAATTTTTCACGAGAATATCCAAGAAGTAACCGTTGTTTTTTGATTCGTTCGCCAATGAGTACATTATTATTTTTTTGCATATAAATCTCCCTCCTGAAATTTTTGAATTCATAGTAAATAGTACTGTCCGAAATAATAAATAAATATGAACCATTTAGGAACATAAAGTTGACTAACAGTTCATTGTGTGGTATGTTAAGAAAAGGAAATCAGATACCCATAAAAAAGTAAGGAGGATCAGAGATGAGGAAGGGGAATTTGAAGACGAAAATCAACAAGATTGTTGCTGTTTTACTGGCAACAGTGATGATTGCAGTTGGAATAGAGCCAGTGCAGTCTGTAAAGGCGGCGGAAAAGATGAATTTTATTGTTAAAGCCAGTTCATCAACAGTAAGTCCGGGCGATACCATAACGGTGGAGTTGTCCATTCCGAAAGGTGGCAATGTACAGTCATTTGTTGGTAATTTGCAATATGATACCAAGACATTTGATATGGTAGGAAAAAGAGGTAAAATCGGACCTGCCGGTGAAGAAGGAAATTGTTATCCCGATGTAGATCCAGGTAGTATTTCATTATTATTAACTTTTGATGAGCCATATAATGACGGAGGGGTAATATATACAGTTACCCTGAAAGTAAAAGAAGAACTTGAAGAAGGAGCAACAGGAAAGATAGGATTTGACTTCCGAGGCGGAGAATATGGTACAGATATGAAGAATCCTACAGTAGCCAAGGATTCTTCCAGTGCAGATGTAAAGGTTGAGGATACAGAAGGAAAAACTCTGGACAATGGAAAGCTGACAGTAAATATACCGGTTGAATCTATCACTTTGAGTAAAAAAGATGCGTTTACCATGGCAAAGGGAACAGAAGAAACTTTGACTGTCAGTGCTGAACCAAAGGGTTCACTGGAAGGAAAAACAATCAAATGGAGTACATCTGATGAATCTGTTGTTAAGGTAGATCAGGCTGGAAAGGTTGAAGCAGTAGGAAAAGGAACAGCTACAGTTACAGCAGCGGTTGATGGAAAAACAGCATCTGTAAAGATTACGGTTAATATTCCGTTGCAGGCGCTGACTATGAATAAGACGGAACTTACACTCCGCAAAGGAGCTTCTGAGAAGCTTACAGTGTCCTTTGAACCAGAAGATGCAGATGAAAAAACAGTTACATGGACAAGCAGCGATTCAGATGTTGCATCAGTAAAAGATGGAAAAGTAACTGCATTAAAGGGTGGAACTACAGTTATTACAGCAAAGGCAGGAGATAAAACTGCTACATGTACAGTAAAGGTTGAAGAAGTACCGCTTCAGAGTATTTCCCTGAATCAGACTTCCATTACAATTGCAAAAACAGAAACACAGACGTTAAATGTAGTCTATGCACCAGTAGATACAACTGATGATAAGACAGTTACATGGACAAGTGATGATGAGACTGTTGCTACAGTGAAAGACGGAGTTGTAACAGGCATAAAGGCTGGAACAGCTAAAATTATAGCTAAAGTTGGTGACAAAACTGCTGTTTGTGAGGTTACAGTAAATGCCCCACTTAAGGGAATCACTATAGATCCGGCTGAATTATCAGTGAATAAGAATCAGAGTAAAACAATCACTGCAGGTTTTGTACCAGCAGATACAACCGATGAAAAGACAGTTACATGGAGTATTGATAATCCGGAAATTGCGGATATAGCAGCAGATGGAGTTCAGCTTACTGTAACAGGTAAGAAACAGGGAACAGCAGTAATTACAGCTACAACAGCTGCAGGATTAACATGTACATGTACTGTGACTGTAAAAGAAATCCAAATCTCTTCTCTTAAACTGAATACAACATCTTCAACATTGGAAGCTGGAGAGACACAGCAACTGAGTGTAGAATATCTCCCGGCAGACACAACCGATGATAAAGTGGTAACCTGGTCAAGTTCTGATTCTAATGTGGCAACGGTAGATGAAGAAGGCGTAGTTACAGCAATAGCAGGTGGAACTGCTGAAATTACAGCAACAGCAGCAAATGGGGTTACTGCAACCTGTAAAGTAACTGTTCCAATTCATCTGAATGGTATTACACTTCAGACAACTACATTACAGCTTGCAAAAGGCCAGAGTTCTGATGCGTTAACAGTAAACTATGATCCGGTTAATACAACTGATGACAAAACTGTGACATGGACTTCAAGTGATGATTCAGTTGCAACTGTTGAGAATGGTGTAATTACAGGAAAGAAAGAAGGTACTGCAACAATTACAGCAAAGGTTGGAAATTATACAGCAGTATGTGAAGTGACAGTATCTGAAATTTATCTGGAAGGAATTAAACTTGCAAAAGATACACCATCTGTTCTTTATAAAGGTCAGCAGCACAGACTGAGTATTGAACTGGTACCGGAAAATACAACAGATGAGGTTGAATTTACATACAAATCATCAAATGATTCTGTAGCAACAGTAGATAAAGATGGAACTGTTACTGCATTAAAAGCTGGAAAAACAGTAATTACGGTTACAACAAGTGATGGTAAGTATAGTGCTTCTTATATGTTAGATGTACAGGAAATTCCTTTGGAAACAATCGTATTCCAGAAAGAAATTACTTCGCTTGAAGAAGGACAGACAGCACAATTGACAGTTCTTTACAATCCAGAGAATACAACAGATACAAAGGATATTGTATGGAACAGTTCAGATACAACAGTAGCAACTATCAGTGCTGACGGTTTGATTACAGCATTAAAAGCCGGAACAACAACCATTACAGCAAAAGTGGGTGACAAGACAGTATCTTATGTATTGACTGTTACCGCTAAAAAAACAGAAGATTCAAATAAGGGCAACATTAGCAACGGCACGAAAACGAAGGATGTCGGAAAGGTCAAAACAGGAGATGTCAATCATGTATTGCCTGTAATGTTGACACTGCTTCTTTCTCTGAGCATGATCGTATTTGTTATGCGGAATGACAGAAAGAGAAGAAATAAATAGTAGAAAGGAAGGTAAAAAAGCTGCTTATTGGTTCGTTGACCTGTAAGGAGCTTTTTTGTGAAAAAGAGCAAATATCGGACGAAAGAATGAAGATTGAAAAGGTAAAAAATAAATTAGCAGTTATGATGTGTATTCTGTGTATGATATTTGGCATAGGGCTTCAGGCAGAGGCAGCAGAAGGAACTGTATTTCGGGTGGAAAATCAAACCGGAAAAGCAGGTGATATTGTAACTGTTCCTATAGAAATACATAGTGGTACTGAAGTTGGAGGTTTTGAACTGACGGTATATTATGACAAGGAGTCGCTGGAATTTGAAAGTCTGAGTAAAGGACAACTGATTGAAGAAGGAAGCAGCAGTCTGTTTGATTATAATCATAAGGAAGAGAATGCATCTGTAAAAATTGTATATGTTGTAGCAGATACGGTAAAAGCAGATGGTACGATAGCACTGATTGAGTTTAAATTAAAAAAAGATTTTGAAAGTGAGCTTCCAATAGGAATGGAAGTAGATGAAGTTGTGGATAATTCCGATTCCAGTAACAAAATTGTCGGAGAGGTAACTGGTGTAAATAAGGAGTTTCAGGAGCGGATAAATAAAGAAACAGATGGTATAACAACAGCAAACGGGGAGAATACGGCTTCGAATGATACAAACGATGATTCAGAGAGTGATAACGAGCAGAATCTTGTTGTAGAAGAAAATCAGACGAAGCAGGAAAGTACAAAAGAAAATGATAACGATAACTACAATAGTAAGGTGCTTATAGGGGGAATCATAATTATTATAGCAATTGGGGGTATTGTGGTTGGCGTGAAAAAGAGAAAGTAGCATGGAAAAGCTATTTTATAATATTTTGTACCAAAGCAAAAGAAAGGAATGATAAGAAATGAAAAAGAAACGAATTGGAGCATTTGTTCTTGCCAGCTGTATGCTATTCAGTCAGGTAGCATGGGCGCAGGAACCAGCAGAAACTGGCATTGCCTTATCACAGGCAGAAGAAGTATCTGGAATATCACAGGAAGCAGAAGAATCTGAAACTGTACAGGAAATGAAGGACACACAGGAAGAAATAACAGAAAATCAGCAGGATATCACAGAAGAGGATGCAAATACTTCATCAGGAAATATAGCAGAAGAAGTATCCAATAATGATGAGATTACTGCAGAGGTCATGAGTGAAGAACCAACAGAAGAAAAACTATATGAGAATATGCATAAATTAATAAAGCTATTATGTGCCAGTGAACGTACTTGGACGATAGAAAGTGATAACAATGACGTGTGCAGTGCGGAGATGAAATTTGGTGAAAAGAGTTCAGGGACACCAGCATATTATAATCATTATGTAAAACTAATTACGAAGACGACAGGGGAAGCCAATGTTAAAGTATATAATGACCAAGGAGAGGAATATGCATTTCATGTCGTGGTATCAGAAAGACCAGAAGATAGTATTGTTTTCAGAGATGCAAATTTAGAAGCTGAGTTGTTGAAACGCTATGATGGTAATAAAGATGGTTTTATTAGTAAAAACGAATTAGCTGATGTGAGTTATCTTAATTTAACATATAGCGACATTACGGATATAGAAGGTGTGCAGTATGCTGAAAACGTGGAACGGATATATTTAGATGGTAACACAATGTTGGAGAATATCGATCCATTGCTAAATTTGAATCATCTGAAAGAAATTTCAATAAGACGTACAGGATTGCCAATAGATTATAAATGGAAATTTGTGAAGTTTAATATAGAAGCAGAACTGGTTTTAGGAGATAATACTGATTTGATTACAAATGGTGATTTTTTCGAAGCGGGAGAATTAACTTTTGAAAAAGTAAGTGGAGATGATATTTGTAAAATAGAAAGTGAGAGTTATCAAAATTCAATAGTTGCAGTTGGCATTGGAGAAGAAGTTGTAAAAATTTCCTGCGGTTCAAATTCACAAATTATAAATGTCAAAGTTAAAGGGGGATCGCCAGACCAGGAGGTAGGTGAAGTCAGTGATTCTACGCTGGAAAGAATTGATGAGAATACCATTTTGACTAGTAATGGAGAATTATGGAGTTTGTATCCGAAAACAGAAAGATTAAATAAAAATGTAAAACGATATGCAGCAGGATGGATTTACTCGGGGGATGATGCTGTAGAATATACATATCAGTTACAAGAGAATGGTACCCTGTGGTCAGATGGTGTTAAAATTGCAGATAATATAAAAGATTTTGATAAACACTACGTATTGGATGATGGAGATAACTTGATAGATATTTATAATACCAATACAACAGTAATGGCAGATGTTCAGGCATGGACAGAATATGTCGAAGGAGAGTGGGAATATAATAGTGAGACACTGACTGGGGAATGGATATCAAGGCAATGGTGTTATGCTTTGAAAAAGGATGGTACATTGTGGAAACGTGAAGAAGTAGGAAAAGACAGTGGCGTAAATGAGTTTGAAAAGATTGCAGAAAATATTGAAGCGTTGAATAGTAGTGGATATCTGAGAATAGATGGAACATACATATTATTTTCCGGAGAACAAACGATTGAAAATGTGAAAATTATGCCGAAGCCATATTATTATACCTATTATGTTGGAAGAGATGGACATACCTATTTCACAAGTGACAATTGGAAAAGCTGGGTGGATTTGGGAGAGTTTATAGTTGTAGACTATTGTTTTTGTTATGAGAACTATTATTTTCTTACTGATTCAGGTGATATATATAAGAGCACAGAACATGGGAAAAATTGTAAAAAGGTAGTAGACAATGCATGCTACATAAAACAAGGCAGTGGATTAGATGTTGTATATCAAGATGCGGATGGACTATGGAGAAGCATTCTTACTAACAAGATGGGAACAACGGAACAACCATTAGTTCTTGAAGAACGAAATTGTGGGAATGGGAATGGTTGGAATTATTATCAATTAAAAGATTATGGAATAGCAAATGATTATAATGTAACCAAAAATGGGGTGTTTATCTTAAATCATGTAAAAGAATTATTATATTTATCAAACGGTGTTTTCGCTATACGAACAGATGGAACTTTATGGAATATTACGAATCTACCAGAAATAGTGTTAGACTTAAACAGCGGAACGGCAGTACCTGGTGATGTCAACGGAGACGGAGAAGTGAATATTCAGGACCTTCGTCTGATTCTTCGATATGTGTGCGGAAAAGAGGAATTTGCTGCCAGTGAACTGGATACTGCGGATGTAAATGGAGATGGAGCTGTAGACATTCAGGACCTTAGAAAAGTGCTTCGCTACGTTTGTGGTAAAGATGAAACATTGTAGAAAGTGTCGGCAGAAGAAAAATGCGGAGAGGGAACTCTCCGCATTTTGACAAAGAGGAGAAGTGTGACTGGTGATGGATAAAGGGAAAACGGGGATAAAATCGAAGTATTTACTTGTGATAATTTTAGCACTTATTAGTATGTGGGGAGGCTTATATGACTTTTCAGCAGTAATGTATGGAACAGTGTTCAGTCTACTGCTTTTGTGTTTAGCTATGTGGAAGGAACAGATTATTTTACCAATAGGAATGGAAATAATATGCCTGTTCATTATCTTTGCCGGCTATGTGATTTCTGTTTTAGTGTCGACTGATAAAGGAATGGCTGTTATCGGTGTACTCAGACAACTGGTTGTTCTGGTGTTTTGGATTGTGTGGAACAATATAGACAGTCCGGTAAAACAGAGTGTGAAAAAGAATATTGCAAAAGCAGCTGCCATTGTAACAACAGGAGCAATTGCAGCATATGCAGTTCCTTCAATAAGAGATTATTTCTTCCGGGCAGGACGATTGGGCGGGGTATTCCAGTATTCTAATACATATGCAGTCTTTTTACTGCTATGTTGTTTTTTTGTACTGAATATGGCCGAAAAAGAGCTTTACAATTATCTGATGATTGGAAGTTTTCTTGCAGGAATATTTTTAAGTGGAAGCCGGAGTGTGGTTGTTTTAACTCTGATAGTAATCGTATTATTTGCTATAACAAATAGAAAAGAACGGAAATACATTGTATTGTTGACACTGATAAGTGCAGCTGTCTGTCTGGTTCTACAGTTTGCATTGCAGCTGGATTTGATACGTATTTTTAAGCTTTCGCTCAATTCGAGTACATTAAATGGAAGAATTTTATATTGGCGGGATGGATTTCATGTGCTGTTAAAGCATTGGTTTGGAATGGGGTATATGGGATATTATTTCAAACAGGCAACATTTCAGACCGGAAATTATATTACTAAATTTGTACATAATGATATTCTTCAGTGTGGACTGGATGCGGGAATTATTCCGATGGCGGCACTGTTTGTTATGATCCTTGTGAATATATGCAGTAAAAAGAATACACAGCGTAACAGAGCAATGTTACTTATCATATTGCTTCATATGTTGTTCGATTTCGATATGCAGTATATGAGTATGGTGTGCATCATGTTAATGTGCCTGAAAGAAGAACCAGAACGTACAATTGCGCTTAAAAAGAGTTTTCTGAAACCAACGGCAGGCATACTTGTGGCTGGATTTGGCTATTTTGCCATTGCTTTTGGATTTGGACATTTTCAGATGTATGAACAGTCATTGAAAATGTACCCGGGTAACACGTTTGTCCGGACAGAGTATATGAATGAAACAGGAGATGTTCATCAGGCAGAGGTAATCATACAGACAAATGGAATGGTGGCAGGGGCATATGAGTACAAGATTCAGGATGAATTAAATCATGGAGAATATAAGGAAGCTCTTGCATATATAGGGGAACTGTTAGATTGTGCCGGATATAACATAGAGTTGTACAATCAGGCAGTGTACTATTATAGTATTGCGCTTAGTCAGGCGATTGAGGAAGAGGATGCCGATGAAGCAAATGCTGTTTTGGAGGACATCAGAAATGTGCCTGACCGGTTGGAAAAGTTAAAGGAACGGACGACCACTTTTGCATATAGAATCAATGATGAGCCGGATTTTATACTTAATGAGGAGATTCAGAAATATATCGATAAAATGAGCGGAATTAAGTTGTGATATGGAAGGAGGAGAGCAAAATGAGGAAAAAAAGATTATTAGCTTTGGTATTAATCAGCAGTATGTTAATTGGCGACAGTACAATATCCTATGCAGTTCAGACTGGTGCAGAAGCAATAGTTAATACGCAGCAAAATACAGAGGAACAGAAAGAAATAATAACTGATGGCGATTCGGTAATTTCTAAACAAGAAAAAGATGAAATTCAAGTGAGTGATGAACCGATTACAGAAGAAAGCGGGCAGGATGTAATAGTAGAAGTTGATGGAAATTCCGGAACGTGCGGAGATAGCATGCAATGGTCATATGATGCAGAAACAGGAGTACTGAAGATTACTGGCTCTGGAGAGATGACCGATTATTCTGGCGGTATTTCGACACCGTGGTATAAGTGGAATACAAGTATTATCAGTGTTATCCTGGAAGATGAGATTGTTTCCATAGGTAAGTATGCCTTTTATGGATGTAAAGGAATCAGAGAAATAGAATTGCCTGAGAGTTTGCGAACGATTGGAAGTTACGCATTTTATGGCTGTGAAGGATTGATTGGTGTTGACATTCCAGATGGAGTGGAGAGTATAGGAGATTATGCTTTTATATATTGTAGTGGAATAAAAGAACTGAGTCTGGGAGAAGGCGTAAAAACAATAGGGAACTATAGTTTTGAATATGATTCAAATCTGTTAAAGGTGATTGTAAAAGGAAATATTCGACTTATAGGAACAAATGTATTTTACAGTACTCCGGTAACAGAACTGGTGATAGGAGAAATGGTAAGCAGTCTGTCATCGGTATTTTGCGGAATGGAGAATCTGGAGAAGATAGAGGTAGCGGAAGAAAATGGGACCTACAGCAGTCAGGATGGGGTGTTATATAACAAGGAAAAGACAGAACTCATCCGGTATCCACAAAAGAAAGCAGATGTAGCCGAATACAAGATACCGGAAGGTGTGGAAGAACTTCGGGAAAATGGATTTTATAAGAATGAAAATTTACAGGAGGTAGTGTTTCCGGGAAGCCTGAAAACAATAGATGAAAATACATTTTTCGGTTGCAGAGGTTTAACAGAAGTTGACATTCCGGATGGAGTGGAAAATATAGGAGATTATGCTTTTATATATTGTAGTGGAATAAAAGAACTGAGTCTGGGAGAAAGCGTAAAAACAATAGGGAACTATAGTTTTGAATATAATTCAAAGCTGGAAAAGGTAACTGTAAAAGGGAATCTTGAAAGCGTAGGAACAAACATATTTTACAGTGCTCCGGTAACAGAACTGGCAGTAGGAGAAAAGGTAAGCAGTCTGTCATCGATATTTTATGGAATGGAGAATCTGGAGAAGATAGAAGTAGCAGAAAGTAATGGAACCTACAGTAGTCAAGATGGAGTGTTGTATAACAAGGAAAAGACAGAACTTATCCGGTATCCGCAAAAGAAAGCAGATGTAGCTGAATACGAGATACCGGAAGGTGTGGAAGAGATTAGAAACTACGGATTTTATAGAAATGGAAATCTGCAGGAAGTAGTGTTCCCAGAGAGCCTGAAAACAATCGGAGACAATGTATTTTATGCCTGTGAAAGCCTGACGAAAGCCGACATTCCGGATGGTGTGGAAAGTATAGGAGATTATGCTTTTTACAGGTGCAGAAGATTGGAAGAGCTGCAGATTAGTGATTTTTTAAAAAATATAGGAAGTAATGTGTTTGAGGGGTGTGATAATCTTGTTGTGTATTGTAACGCAAATTCTAATATAGCAGATTATGCAGAGAAGAATGGAATCACATATATAACATCAACACATTGTATTAATTTTAATTTAAAAAAGAAGTGTGCAATTCTGCCAAATGGGACAAGTATTGATGTTTTGGAATCCATAAATAATTACAATGTAAAAATTGAAAGTAAATTAATCGGGAAACAAATAAAAGGATATCATGTTAATAGCAATGGAATTGTTTTAAGACCTGGTACAGTATCAGCAAATGAGACATTAGTGTTGTCTGTGATTTCGAAAAAGGATGAAACAGTTGCATACAGTGCAGATATAGACTTAGATGAACAGGTAAAAGCGGACATAGATATTGTTTTGCAGCAAAAGGGATACATTTGTACGGAATTGAAAACTTCAGAAAAAGCAACTGTCCTGATTTATAATTCAAATGGAAAACTATGTGAAGTTTTGAACGGAAAAGGAAAATGTATCAGTAATTTTTTGAATCAAGGTAATTATCAAATTGTTTATGTACAGGGAGAATCTTATCAATGGAGCTTTCAGGATATTAATGAATTTTACAACAATGAATTTTTGCAGGAAGATAAAGATTATATTGTAAAGAATGTGGAAGTATTGGATGGAATTATTACAGATACTGGTGAAGTGCAAGTTCCGGATATTGATACCGAACAATTACGATATCTGGATTCGGATAAGTGCATTTATAGTGCCAACGTAGATCATGTAAGAGTAGGCGGATTAGTGACATTAAGGGTGCAATATTCTTTTAAAGAATACAGGAAAAGTGAAATTAATAATATAAGGTTAAGAGTGATGATTCCTGAAAGCTGTAATTATGTGGCGAATAGTATGCTTATAAATGGAAAAGTCGCGACAAATGTCACAGAATCGGATTCAGACATCCAAATTCCGTTGGAAGAAAAGGAGGGCGTGATATGCTTTAATGTGAAACCAATTGAGTATGGAAATATAGAATCAATGGCACGGATAGAGTTTCGGGCAAGTAGAGTACAATATGTGGAAATTATTGATACGGTTAAATTTGAAATGCCATTTGTTACATTGGAGTGCCCTGAAACTATCACGGAAAAGACAGTAAATGTCAGTGGTCTGACATTGCCGAATACAACAGTGGGGATTTATGATTGCGAAAAGCGTGTGGGAACTGCGTTTAGCAATAAATCAGGACATTGGAATAAGAAAATAAGTATATATGATGCTGCGGATAATTCCGTACATGACCTACAGGCAAAGATAAATATCGGTTCAGTGGATGAACAATCATCGGATGTGGTGACGGTTGCATATTCGCCTAAGGCTGTTACGATTAAGGAATTTATAATGTATTATAATAACCATAGCTCTGCAATGTTAAACTTGTTAGATATAGCAAATAAATCGAAACCAGTAGTGTCATTTAATCCAGCATATCCATTTACCTTTACAGTGAAATTATCTAATAGCGATACTGTGGATACTGTGTATATAGTCAGTACAAAAAATGGAAGTTCAAAATCAATGAAAGCATTATATGATAAAACGTCTGATACATGGATTGCATCAGGATATTTTGACGGAAACAAATCATATGTGCCTGGTGTGATATCAGTAAAGATAAAGGGAGTAATGGAGAATTATGAAGTAAGTTTTCAGGCAGAAGAAGAACAGCAGAACGAAGAGGTTCCAGATACGATAAAAAATGGTTCATGTAAAGTAATGGAAAATTCTTATGATGAACGGACAGAAACAGGTATTTTTAGTGGTACATATACATTAGATGATGAAGATAAAACGGAAGTAGATTTTAGTGTATCGAATGAATTAGTAGATTCGAAAGATTATGCACCAGATAACTTAACAAAAGATGGTTATTTAAAAATCAAAACAGATGATGAGTCATCTACTTATTATACAAAAGTATCAGTTAAAGATGATAATGCATATGTTACGGAAACGATTCGATTTAAGAAACAGTATTATGAAGATCCTAAATATGGGAAAACATTTAAAGAAGTTGCATATTCAAAACTGGTGTCTGAATTTATTGATAAGTCAGATGGCGCAATTCCGGGAATCAGTCTGGCACAGAAGGTATGGAAGGCTTCTAAAACAGCATTTACCATAGAAGGGTTTCTTATCAAAATGGATTATGCACAACAACAATTGATTTATTCTTCTTATAGTGATGGTACAGCCAGACTTGAAGCATTACAAAAACTGCAAACGGCATATTGGATGTATTTAACGGGCAGAGCAATTATAAAGGGAGCAAAGATATATACGTCAATACAATTTCCAATAGTAGGTTCAATTGTTAATTTGGGATTGGGTTTTGCAACTTCGTATTTCTATGCCTATATAGATGACTGGTTTGAAGGTCAATTGAATATGATATTGGATTGCGATGTGCGCTGGTCTGTAGATCCATCTGGATATGTATATGAAGCAGTGCAGGATAATCGTCTTGAAGGTGTAAAAGTAACTATTTATTATCAGGATGAAGAAGGAAAGGAAACGGAATGGGATGCATCGGAATATGATCAGATGAATCCATTGATTACAGATTCATCTGGAGAGTATGCATGGGATGTGCCTGAAGGACTGTGGAGAGTAAAATTTGAAAAAGAAGGATATCAGACAGTATATTCTGAGTGGCTTCCAGTTCCGCCTATACAGTTGGGAATTAATATAGGAATGGTTTCATTAGAGACTCCACAGGTTCAAAACCTTGAACTTTATAAAAACTCTGTTATTGTTGCTTTTGATAAATATATGAAGGTGGATTCTGTCCGGACGGATACTTTCAAAGTGAAAAATGTAGATGGAACACAAATGAGTGGAAAAATTGAAGCAATAGATAGTGATGATACATCTGGTGTTATGCTGGCTAAACAATTTAAAATTGTTTTTGACGAAGAATTAAAGCCGGAAGATTATGAAATAGAATTAGATAAGGCCATTAGTAGCTATTCAGGTGTAACTTTAGGCGAAACGATAACGAAAAGGCAGACAATCCAAGAACTGATAGAGGATATTGAGGTTGAACTGCAAGGTGGTGTACAGATGAATGAAACCATTGATGTTCCAATTAAATTAATTTCTTCGGGGAATATTTATGACTATGAGGTAATATGTATTTCATCAATGGATGATATTGCAGAAGTGATGTCAGTAGATAAAATAGATAGTCAGGGGATTGCATATGCACATGTGAAATGCAAATTACCCGGAAATGTTTCCCTGAAAGTTGGTGTGAAGGGATTATCTATTCAGAAGGAAATCATCCTTAATATCGAGCAACAAAAAAGTGATTCGGATGTAATCAAAGGAGATGTAAATAGTGATGGTAGTGTAGATATTCAGGATTTGCGAAAAATTCTTCGTTATGTATGTGGAAAAGAAGAGTTTAGTACAGAAGAACAGAATATTGCAGATGTGAATACTGATAATGTAGTAAATATTCAAGATCTCCGTATTATTTTGCGATATGTATGTGGAAAGAACGATGCAATTGCATAGTTTCAAGAACTTTTAAAATAATAATTTAATAAAGAACGAAGCAGAGAAAGATGGTTTTGATTAGCCATCTTTTTCTTTTTGTGGCTAAACACATAGCAAAAGATTTGGTTTCTCTTTTTGAAAAAAATATTAAAAAATTAAAAATTTTTCAAGGTGCTCCGTATCACCGATTTGCTTTCTGGATTTAAGTATGTTATCCTCTGTTCAAGCATTGAATTTCTAAAATCAGTTCGTACAAATCAATTAAAATCTATTTTTAATTCAGCTGAAAATCAGAGTGCTTAATATCAAAATATCAAGACAAATGAAGAAGAACTACGGAGGGAAGTATGCCTATGGGAAAAAGCGATACAGCATTAGTCACATGGCTTGGAAATAAGGAGAGATTTGCAGACTTATATAATGCAAGTGTATTTCGGGGAGAACAGGTTATTGAAGCAGAACAGTTGGAAACAGACAAGACAGCAGCAAAAGAATTAATCGAAGATAAGAATGGAGTCCTGCACACTATTGAGCGGAACAGAGATATTGTTATGAAGTGGGATGATGGAATTAGTCTGGTACTGCTGGCATGTGAAAATCAGGATAAAATCCATTATGCTATGCCGGTGAGAACCATGCTTTATGATGGATTAAGCTATGCAGAACAGATACGACAATTGAGGACAAAGACGAATCGAGATAAAGTCAAAGATTCAGACGAGTTTCTTTCCGGAATGAGAAAGGAAGATAAGCTATATCCGGTCATTACCCTTGTATTTTACTATGGTGATAAAGCTTGGGATGGAAGCAAAGACCTGCATGGATTATTAAAGAAATCCAGTAATCCGAAGGTCAGAGAACTGGTAAAAAAGATGGTTTCGAACTATCATATTAATTTAGTAGATGTTAATAAACTGGAAGATACCAGTTTGTATAAAACAGATTTACAAGTAGTTTTGGAAATGCTAAGATATAAGAAAGATAAAAAGAAAATACAGGCATATGTACAGGAAAAATCGGATTTCTTTCGGCATGTTGATAAGGACACTTATAATGTGTTGAGGGTGTTATTGAAGGCGGAAAAACAGATGGAAGCAATCAAGAATCAGGAGGAAATAGATATGTGTGAGGCATTACAGGGAATTTTTGATGATGGAAAAGAGGAAGGCGAGAAAATTGGAAGACTGGCAGGCGAGAAGATTGGAAGACAGGAAGGTGAAAAGATTGGAAAATCTCAAGGCAGGATGGAAGTATTATTAGAGCTGGTGAAAGAAGGAGCTCTGAATATTTCTCAGGCAGCAGCCAAGGCAGGAAAGACAGAAGCTGAGTTTCAGGAGCTTTTGAAACAATAGTTTAATAAAGAATGAAGCAGAGAGAAAGGTGGTTTTGATTAGCCATCTTTTTCTTTTTGTGGCTAAATATATGGCAAAAGGTTCAGAGTTTTTTTGGAAAAAATAAAAAAAGTAAAAATTTTTAAGGTGCTCCGTATTAGCGATTTGCTTTCTAGGATGAGAAAGGAAGACAAGCTATATCCTGTCATTACCCTTGTATTTTACTATGGGGATAAAGTCTGGGATGGAAGCAAAGACTTGTATGGATTATTAAAGAAATCCACCAATCCCAAGGTAAGAGAACTGGTAAAAAAGATGGTTTCGAACTATCATATTAATTTAGTAGATGTTAATAAACTGGAAGATACCAGTTTGTATA
>OIZO01000839.1_pt1 | contig 18332 bp, 18 predicted proteins | sample 1588551 | NCBI WGS metagenome assembly OIZO01 (sample SAMN03283271) | human gut metagenome | biome: human-associated habitat; material: feces | host: Homo sapiens | place: Peru | collected 2012 | reverse complement strand
GAATTTGTTGCTGAGTCGTAGCAGGAAATTGGAGTTCCCTTTGCTTTTTTTATTTCGTTTTCAATTCTAACGGCTTCAATAAAACGTTTGGTAAGTTCATCGTCTGAAACACCGCAGGTTGAATCCAATTCATTTTGATCCATAATAAATCCTCATATATATTATAGCAGATTTTTTATACATTTACAGTTAACCCCCTCGAATTCGATGGGTTTACAGTTCTCCTTCTTTTAGTTTATAGCATCTGTTCTTATTCCCGCCCATTGCTTCAAGGTAGCCGAATTCAGTCAGCTGGCGCAGGTAACGCTTGGCTGTTGTAGGTGCAAAATCAAAATGCCGCACAAGTTCCTCTGTAGTGATTTTGGATTTATCGCTCATAAAATGCAAAATATCGACCAGTTTCTCGGCTAAAGTTGGCTTTACAGACCACTTATCGATCATTTTCAGTTTCAAAAGCGATTTATCGACCATTTTCTCATTGTTTTCGCTCATGGAAGCCTTAAACTGTTCAATTTCTCTTTGCAGATGTTTTGCATGAAGGTTCAACATAAAGTCAATAAAAATACTATCATCATCTTTTTCCCGTGAGTCTATGAGAGCCTGAATATATTCCGCCTTGTCTTCTTTTAGAACTTTTGAAGGAATGAGTCCGTATTCCCACTGCAAAAGATTCATCAAAAGGCGGCTCATCCTGCCGTTTCCGTCTACCCACGGATGAATCGTTACCAGTTCATAATGCACCCAGAAGCTCAGCTTGTAAACAGAAGGAATGTCTTTTGGATTTATATTTTTGCGGAGTTCATTCAACTTCTGGCAAAATGATTCAAGCTTTGCAGGAACTTTCTGATACGCCATATAAGAGGCTCCGCCAATTCCTGCCGTTACATTTACTTTTCTGAGTTCTCCTTTTGCCGCAGAAAAATCACCTGTAATTGTGTGATACTCGCTTCCAGTCCGTGCCATTACTTTTGCCGAAAGGCTTATAAGCGAATTCACTGTGATTTCTGGATGCTGCATAATCCATTTTATTCCGTATTCGTAAGCATTCTTCAAATCCAGATTCATCATCTGTTCTGTAATTGTCCGCTTACTGGAAGTGATTCCTTCATCAAACAAAAGCTGGGCTTCAACTTCCGTAACGGTTGAGCCCTCGATTGCAGTGGAATGAGTAATGATTGAATACAGATAAAACTTTTCCCAGTCTATTTGATTGTTTATTCCGAGTGAGTAATATTCATCTAAAATTTTCTGCAAGGTTCGCTCTGGCATCACAACTCTCCTTTCTGCGCTTTCTGATGAAGCTCTGTAATTTGTGCCAGCAGATTGTCTATATCAGCATTAAGCTTTGAACGCTTTTCTTCATAGTTCTGGATTGTTTCTGCAACGCTCAAGATTTCTTCTTCTTCGTGAGGATAACCGCAAACATCAAAATTGTAATTTGAATCAATAAGTTCCTGCGCTGTATAGCATTTTGCTTTTGGAGTTCCTTCTGAGTCTGTAATTTCCTTGCGATCGTTCCACCAGGCAATACAGTCGTCAAAGTGCTTTAATTCCATTGGCTTTGTTTTGCTAAAGTGCTTTCTGTCACTTGGAATATCTACGCGGTAGAACCATGTTTTTCCAGTTGGCTCTTCATTATTGAAGAAAAGGATGTTTGTTGTAATGCTTGTGTATGGACTGAAAACGCTGCCAGGCAAACGGACGATTGTATGAAGGTTAAAATCTGTAAGGAGCTTTTTTTTAAGATTATTTTTTGCATTGTCGTTTCCAAACAGGAATCCATCTGGGACAATTACTGCTGCTCGTCCATCTTTTTTAAGGCGGTACATGATGACTGCCATAAATAAATCGGCTGTTTCGCTTGAACGTAAGTCTGCAGGGAAGTTCTGTTTGATGTCGTCCTTTTCGCTTCCGCCATAAGGTGGATTCATAAGAATTACGTCAAAGGCATCTTTCTGGGTGTAGTCCAAAAGTTTATAAATAAGTGAGTTTCCGTGATAAACCTTTGGGCTGTCCAAGCCGTGCAAAAGCATGTTTGTAACACAAAGCATGTAAGGGAACTGCTTTTTTTCCACAGCATAAATTGAGTTGTAGATTTTTTCTGATTCCTCGTTTGAAATACTGCCTTTAGCGTCTTTTACTTCTTCAAGTTCTTTTATCCAGCTTGAAAGGAATCCTCCAGTACCGCAGGCAAAGTCTGCCATTGTTTCACCAATCTGAGGCTGAATCATTTTTGCCATAAACTGTGTTACAGCACGAGGTGTATAGAATTCACCAGCACTTCCTGCGCTCTGGAGCTCTTTAAGAATTGTTTCGTAGATTTCACCAAAAGCGTGAGTTTCTTCGTAGCTTCCAAAATCCAGCTCATCGATAATATTTACAATCTGACGAAGAAGTACACCGTCCTTCATGTAGTTGTTTGCATCTTCAAAAGTTGTGCGTACAATGCTCTGGCGGATTGGTGTATCAGGTGAGATTTCAAGATTTTTAAGAGTTGGGAAAAGCTTATTGTTTACAAAGTTCAAGAGTTTGTCGCCTGTAAGCCCATCACCCTGATTTTCAGTATGAGCCCAGTTACGCCAGCGAAGTTCTTCCGGGATTATTGATTCATATTTTTCGTCTTCAAATTCCCAGTCTTCTTCTTTAGCATCATATACCTTTAAGAAAAGCATCCAGGCTATCTGTTCAATTCTCTGTGCATCACCGTTAATACCGGCATCGTTACGCATTACATCTCGAATACGTTTTACAAAACTACTTAAGTTGCTCATTTATTTTTCCTCTATCCTATTGTCACACGGATTCGAGTCGGCTAACGCCGCCTCTTTAAACATCGTTATTCGCTGCCATTTTAAAGAATTTTCTCCAAAATTAACAAGAAATCCTATTTCAAGATTTGAGGCTTTTAGGTAATTCAAAACCTGAGCCTTATGAGCTTTTACAAGGTTTGTCACAGCTTTTAATTCTACAATTATCGAATCATAACAAACAAAATCAGCATAGTATTCTTTATCTAATTTCTGTCCTTTATAGACAATCGGTAACAATTTCTCTCTCTCATAAGGAATATGTCGAAGGTCAAATTCTTTCTGCAATGCTTCCTGATAAACAGGTTCAAGAAATCCATTTCCTAATTCATTATGAACTTCCATGCAAGCGTTTAATATTTTTGCAGTATATCCTTTTAACATTAACATAAATATCTCCAAGATTTTGCGTTAGCAAAATCCAATCGTGTGATTTTTGAATTTAATGATATCTGTTTTACAAGTTCATTTTGCATAGCTTCCTACCTCAATAATAGCTTTGTCAGTTCCTTTTCCTTCTGCTCATATTGCTCAAACAGAGGCATGAACTTTTCCAGAGCAGCGACGATTCGTTTTTGTTCGGCAAGGGGTGGAAGAGGTATAACAAAATCAGCAAGAACTGCTGGCTTTAGTTCAGTCTGATTTGTTGAGCCGGTTCCACATTTTTCCAGTACTGGTTGGTTTAATTTCAGAACGTAATAAAGATAATGCTGATTGATGTTGCCAATGGAGCGAATAACAGTAACATGGCTATCTGGATAAACGCCTTTTATTCCTGCAGGAACTTGTGTTTCGTACAATCCAACTCTTCCCATAGTTCCGCCACCAGTTGAATTGATGACTATATCACCCTGTACAAGATTGTCAGTTTCGGAATATCTAGTAATGCTATTTTCATCAAGATATAATGCAAGACCTAAATCAATACCACCAGTTTTTACATTACATTTTTGAGCAAATGCTAAGAAATTACTTTTATCAGCATATTTTGGTGATTTTCCTCGTTTAATCTCATTACAAATTTCTCCCAATCTGCACCAGCACCAGCTTTCTGGAATATCAAAAGGAATCTCTTCTTCTGTAATGTCACACGGATTCGAGCCAGCTAACGCTGTCTCTTTTTTTGATTTCCTTTTTCCAGATTTTGCGTTAGCAAAATCCAATCCGTGTGACAGTTTTTCTTTCCTAATTTCTTCCAGCAAATCCCGCGCGTTTCCTTCGCTGGCTATCTGCGGCACAAGGCGACCGGAAATCGCTTCCTGCAAAATCGCCGCTTTTAATTCTTTTGCTCCCATTTATGCTACCTTATACAATTCGTTTTCCAGCTCACGCAAAGCGGCGCGGTATTTGTCATTTCCACCGAACAAAGCAGCAATGCGAGCTGGTTTTCCATATTTAGTAAATGGATTCTGTTTCAGAATCTCTGTTGATTCAATATCATAAATGCCAAGTTCAGCATATTTATCCAAAAGTGCATTTATAACTTCGCGGGCAGCTTCACCGTATTTTCCAAAGATATCTCTCTTCTTTACATTCTCTGCACGCTCTCTTCTTGTGAGAGGCTTTTGATTAAATGCAATATGACAGATAAAATCAAAATCATCTACATCAGTCATGTTCTGGTTTTTCTTAATCAGCTCAAGATCAATTCCTTTTTCTTTTAGCATATTACGGATGATTTCTTTTTTCTGTTCACCGTTCCACGTCTGTATAAAGTTTTCCAATGTCTGATAAGTCCCAAGAATACTTTCTTTTGTATAATCTTCAATAGATTCCTGCTTCAAGAGTTTTCCATCTGTATCATATATAGAAACTAAACGCTGAAGAACATCGACTCTTATTTGTCCTTTTCCAATAATTGGTTTTGGATTAGGTGTAGGAGGATCTACAGTATCAGGGCCATCTCCATCATCATTTGGATCATCTGTTGGGTCTTTTGGTTCAGGAGGGATTTTAGGTTCTGGTTTCGGATCAAAATCTTCATCTTGTTCAATCTCACCATCCCAGTCAGGGTCTGCAAATAATCGGCTTACTCTGCGAAAGTCCATAATTGTAAAATGTGTTTTTCCATCATCGTAGCGAAGTCTTGTACCACGGCCGATAATCTGCTTGAATTCTGTCATTGAATTAATAAGTTCATCAATGACAATAAGCTTTACCATTTTACAGTCACTACCGGTAGAAAGCAGTTTTGAAGTTGTTGCAATTACCGGGTAAGGCTGTGAAACAGAAATAAAATAATCAAGTTTATCTTTTCCGTATTTATCGCTTCCTGTAATGCGGACAACATACTGTTCCTTTACATTTCCCTGATTATCTTTCAGAACCATGTCAGTATTTAAATTGTTTAATGCAACACGCATTCTATCTGCGGCATCTTCTGTAGGACAGAATACAATCGTTTTAGACATACGGTCTGTTTCTTTCAGGTACTTTGTAATTTCAGCTGCAACCTCATCAATACGGTCTTGAATAATGATGTTGTAATCATAATCAGAAAGATTATATTCACGGTCTTCAATTTCGTTACCGTGAATATCTTTCTGTCCTTTTCTTGGCCGCCAGCCATCATCTATATTTGTATGAACATTAATTACTTTGAACGGAGCAAGGAATCCATCTTCAATTCCCTGTTTTAAACTGTATGAATAAACAGGCTCTCCAAAATAATCGATGTTAGAAACATATTTTGTTTCTTTTGGAGTGGCGGTCATGCCGATTTGGGTAGCGCCGTTAAAGTAGTCAAGGATTTTACGCCAGCGTGAGTCAGCTTTTGCGGAACCGCGGTGACACTCATCAACAATAATCAAATCAAAGAAATCAGGAGTAAAGAATTCTTTATACTTTGAAAGTTCGTTTTCAATCTCTTCTTCGGTTTCTTCTTCATCTTCATCATGATGCTTTGCAGAATCTAATTGCTGGTACAAAGCAAAGTAAACCTGATATGCTGAGATTTTAGATTTGTCTTCTTTCTGAAAATTGATTTTGTGAATTACTTTATCAAGCGGCTTAAAGTCCTGCTGAATAGACTGATCCACAAGATTATTTCTGTCTGCAAGATAAAGAACTTTCTTTTTAGTTCCAGATTCAATCAAACGCCATACAATCTGAAAAGCTGTATATGTTTTTCCAGTTCCTGTTGCCATTGCAATGAGTATACGAGCCTGATGTTTTGCAATTGCTTCAAGAGTTCTGTTTACTGCATTACGCTGATAATAACGTGGCGGATAACAGTCTGCTCCAGAATAGAAAGGTGTGTTCATCAGTTTCTCTTCAAAACAAAGAGGAACATCATATGCTGCTGATTTTCCGTCAATGTAATATCGTTCACGGTTTTCAACTTCTATTATTTTTTGAGCATCAACACCTTTCCATCGTGTATATAATTCATCTGCTGTCGGGAATTCAGATAAAGGGAATTCTTTTTCAAGACCGGTAGTAAAATCATGTTCAAAAAAACTGTCACCATTAGAAGTATAAACAAAAGGAACATTCATCATAATTCCATAAGTAATTGCCTGTTGCATTCCAAATGAAGATGAATGATTATTATCTTTTGCTTCTACAATTGCTAAAGGGGTTCCTTTGTTATACCAGAGAACATAGTCACAACGTTTACCTTTATCGCGGCTTGGAATATTACCTTTGATATGAACTTTACCGTCTGTAAACTTGTTGGCAGGAGAAGTTTCCATAGTGATCTTTTTGACATCCCACTTTGCAGTCAAAGCAGGCGTAATGAACTGAAGCTTGATATCTTCTTCTGTCATGTCTTTTATATCAAAAATATCACTCATTTTTCACTCTCCATCACCCGCATTCACTTCCATAATATCCCCAATCTCGCAGTCAAGCGCAATGCAGATTTTCCTGAGGCTTTCCATGGAAACATCTTCGCCTTTGCCCATTTTGGCTACGATGTTGCTGGTGATTTTTGCCTGGCGGATGAGGTCGCTCTTGTTCATGTCGCGGTCGATTAGGATTTTCCAGAGTTTTTTGTAACTTGCACTCATTGTAGTTTTCCTGTTTTGATTTCGGTCTTTAAATAGTCATACACATAAAGGGGGCTTTGAAAGTAAAGTCCTGTCTTTGGGTCACAGAGTTTCTGGTAGAGTTCTGAGTTGTACACGGCACGCAAGGCCTGTTCCACGGTAAAAGAAAAATCTCTTACGAGATATGTCGCAAGGTCTCGTGTGGTACATTCAATCTGATATTCAACATCATTCATGGCAGAGTCCTTTGTTTACAAGCATTTGAACCATGATACAAAAACATCAGACATTTCCTCCATGGTCTTTGCAATAAGAAGCTAATGTATCTACCATTTCCGAATATGCAAGGGTGTGGGCTATATTGTAGCGCTGTTCCAAAAGCGTAATGGCATAAAATCGATCTAGGTAGTTGAATGCCTGTGTGGTGGAAAGCGAATATTTTTTTGCGAAATCGCTTACGAGAGCAACGGTATATTCAATTTTGTCTTTTACAGGTACTTCCGCCATTCTGATTCTCCAACAAGGGGATTATACCATGTTTCTCTTAAATTTTCAATAAAATCTCACGAAATCGGGAGAAAAGCGAGAAAAATATTTCCTAAGGTAGAAGCTAAAATTCTCACTGAGAATTTTTTAAAAGTCAGTGAGAATTTTTAAAAACTTACTGACTTTTTGATCAAAACTCTCAATGTCTTCTGTGGTTTCGTCTTCCATCACGTCGATTGCATCGTTAAAAGAAATGATTCCGACCATATTCTGCTCTTTGTCAACAACAGGCAAAGCCATAAAGTTGTACTTTGAAAATATCTGAACAACCTCCTCCTGGTCGGTATGCGTATCTACAGAAATAACGTTTGTCTTCATCAAATCGTCAAAAAGAATCCTGTTCACAACGGTTGCAGGCATTTCTTCAACAATGTCAGCGGCATCGTTCACATACATTTCGTCCAGAATGGCGGTAAGCTCCTTGTCAGAAAAGCCTTTAATCAGTTTTTCCTGAAAATCGCTTTCCATCTCAAAAAAGGCTTCCGCCGCAATTTTTTTAGGAAGAAGGCGGAACAGCAGGGCGGCCGGTTTTTCATCAAGTTCCTGAAGAACCGCAGCGACATCTTCCGGCGCCATAGTAGAAAGAATATCTTTTGCCGAAGAATATTTTTTTTCTTCAAGCAAAATGTCCAGCGTCTTTTGAAAAGTAGCGTTAAAATCTGCCATAGAAAACTCCATAAGATGAGAAATTTATGGCCAAAGAATGATTTAGAGATTCACCGGGGGAGGAGCTGCATTCAAACTTTGACCAGAAGCCGGGTTACCGGAACTACCGTCAGGCATAAACGATTCCTCCTTAAGCAAAAAATTGAATAAAAATCAGTATAAAAAGTATTCTTTTAAGTAAATCTTGTCAACCGAAATGCAAATTATAATATTAAGGGCGGCTTTTTGTCCGTTCGCTTTCGCAAACTGCCAAAAACCGGGCTTTCCAGGGCTTCGGCTTCCGCCTCCGACCAAACGCTCCGCGTTTGTTTTCACGCATTTTTTCAAAATGCGCTCACCCTTCCAATCCCTGCCGCATTTTAAAATTTACCTGCCTACCGGATGCAATTTTGCCCGGCAATCACGCACAGAATTCCCAAAATCAAACTTGAAAAAGCGTAAAGCGCCGCTATAAAAAAGTTCTTCTCCGAAACAAAATTCGCACTTTCCAACGCAAACGTAGAAAAAGTCGTGAATCCGCCGCAAACGCCAGTCTTAAGAAAAAGCACAACAAGCGGACTGAACCTAAAAGAAACCTTTTGCGCCGCCAAAGAAGCCAGTGTTGTAACAACACCAATCGCAAAGCAACCAAGCATGTTCACAACAAAAGTCTGAAACGGAAAAATGCTCTTCACAGGAATCAGCGTAAAAAGATAGCGCAAAACGCTTCCCGCCGCTCCGCCCGCCGCAACAGCCAAAATATTCAAAATCATAAGGCAATTCTATAAAGTTTGTGTCCGCAATTCAATCAGCGTAAGAACAAAAATGCGTAGGAATTACCAGGAACTTTTTATGAAGTCTTAATTTCGAGTTTTTTTTGCAAATTATGAAAGAACGCTCCCGGCATATTTCCAATTTGCTCAGATGGATTGGCTCGCGCTACGCTTGTATTAATTCGGGTGCTCCGCACTTTAATTAATTCAATCGCCAAAAATCTTCACAAATTGCAAATCTGCCTGCGCCTTTATTCTTTTTACAACAAACTCGCCATTCAGGCTATAAACATAAAATCCGAAAGTTTTTCTAAAACTCAAGCATTCCCTGCGCGGCGCCCTGCTTTTCTTCAGGGAACGTGTTCAGGTATTCAAACACTTTTTCCAGCCGCCACTCTATTCCATTTTTTTCACATTCGGTTCTGATTATCTGCAGCAGGCGGTCGTTGTCCGGGCTTGTAACTTCGTAAGCGTTTCCATAGGTGCGGATGTATTTTTCTTTTAATCCTGGAAAATGCTGGTCCAGCTTGCTGTAAAAATATTCGCGGTTTCCTTCGCGCAGTGTAAGCCCGATTTTAAAGCAGATAACTCCGCGCACTTTTTCCTGAACGCAAATTTCCATAAGGCGGCGGACATTCTGCTCGGTGTCGTTTATGAACGGAAGGAACGGCGAAAGCCACACGACTGTAGGAATTTTTCGTTTTCTGCATTCGGCAAGAACTTTCGCGCGCCCGTCCGTTGTGCAGACCGCAGGCTCAATGACCCGGCAAAGATTTTTGTCCGCGGTCGTAAGCGTCATCTGGACAACGGCTTTTGATTTTGCGTTGATTTCTTCTATTATATTGATGTCGCGTAGAATCAGGTCGCTTTTTGTGTGCACGGTAACTCCTAATCCGCGCCTTTTGATTATTTCAAGGCAGCGGCGCATAAGGCCAAGCTCCGCCTCGCAGTGCATGTATGGGTCGCACATCGCGCCTGTTCCAATCATGCATTTTTTGCGCTTGGAAGAAAGCTTTTGCTCCAAAAGTTCCGGCGCATTCCGCTTTATCTCGATGTCCTCAAAATCGTGGTTTATCTGGTAGCAGCGGCTTCTTGAATCGCAGTAAATGCAGCCGTGCGTGCAGCCGCGGTAAATGTTCATTCCGCCCCGCGCTGAAAGAATTCCTTTTGCTTCTGAAAAGTGCATGGCTAATTATAGCATATTAACATGACAGCGTCGTGTCAGGTTTAGGAAAATAAATTCTGCACGGACACTGATATTTTTGATATAATTTTATAAGAGGACTTTATGTGTGAAATCCGCGAACTTGACGATTCTTATTTTTCGCAAATTGAAACTATGTTCCGTGACGTTTTCAATTCGCCGCCGTGGAATGACGGATGGAACGACCCGCTTCAGCTTCACGAATATATCTGCGACATGACCCGGCGGAGAGGCTCGCTTGTCTTCGGATTTTTTATTGACGGAAAACTTTGCGGAGCCGCAATAGGCTGCATTCGGCACTGGTGGAGCGGAACCGAATACATTCTCGATGATTTTTTTATATGCAGGGAAGCTCAGGGCAAAGGAAACGGAAAACTGTTTATGAAAGGAATTGAAGATTCGCTCAAAAAGAAAAACATAGGCGCAATTTATCTTCAGACGGAACACGGAATTCCGGCATACAGCTTCTACAGGAAAACCGGATTCACCGAACTTGAAAGTTGCGCCGTGTTTCTCAAAATTTTGGAGTAAAGGATTTGCCCGCTTTTGGCGCATAGATTATAAGGCGGAATTCTTTACAAATTTATCTCGTCCTGCCTGTTTTTAGTGATTTTTCACCCTATACAGTGTTAAATACAGTAAATTTACCACCTTATAAGGTGAATTATTCTTGATTTTTCCTTTTTTGAACAATATAATTACCGCATGAGCATAAATAAGGACAAAGTGAAGGAAGTGATTCTCGAAAATCAGAGGTTCGTGCAGTCTGTGCATCTGTTTCGCCGCAGCATAAAAATCCAGCCGAACTTCAACTATATTTTTGTGGGAATACGGCGCGCCGGCAAGTCATTTTATCTGTTCCAGTGCATTCATGACCTGCTGGCAGAGGGGCATAAAATAGAGGAAATTCTTTACTTCAACTTTGAGGACGATCGCCTTGACGGAATTGAGCTTGCCGACCTTGACCTGCTTCTGCAGTGCTACGGCGAGATGTTCAGCCACAAGCCTTTTGTTTTCCTTGACGAGATTCAGAATGTCGTGGGCTGGGAAAAATTCGCACGCCGGCTGGCGGACAACAAATATTCGGTTTTCATCACCGGAAGCAATGCCAAAATGCTTTCCAAGGAAATGGCAACCGTTCTTGGCGGAAGATTTCTTGTTCAGAACGTTTTTCCGTTTTCGTTCGCAGAGCATCTTTCACTGAACGGAATCAGCACGGATCCGGTTTCCCTTATCCGCAGCAAAAATGAAATCGTGCGAGAATTCGAGACGTATTTTTACAACGGCGGACTTCCTGAGCTTCACTATGCGCAGGGAGCGGAAAAGCGGCTTTGGCTCAGCAACCTTTACAACAAAATCTATTTCGGCGATTTGATTTCGCGCTACAAAATCAGGAACGAGAGAGCCGTCAAGCTTCTGATAAAAAAAATCGCGGAAAGCGTAAAGCAGCCCTCATCGTACACAAGGCTTGCGAACATCGTCTCGTCGTGCGGAACAAAGGTCAAGGCGGAAACGGTCGCGGAATATCTGAACTATGCGGAAGAAGCGTGGCTTGTCTTTCATGCGGAAAATCTTTCAGCAAAGCTTTCGGAGCGTGAATCTGTCAAAAAATATTACATAACGGACAACGGAATTCTGAACCTCTTTCTGACCGACCCGAACACTTCACTTCTGGAAAATCTTGTGGCGGTAACACTTTTGAGGAGCGAAACAGAATTCTGCTTTTACCGCTCTGCCGACTGCGAGGTTGATTTTGTTCTGCCGGAAGAAAAAACCGCTATTCAGGTCTGCTACAGCCTTTTCGATGACGAGACAAGAAAACGCGAATTTTCCGCCCTGCATTCATTGGACAGACGCTACGAGCTGAAAAACTGCCTTGTGATCTCAAAGGATGCGGAGGAAACTGCCGAATACAAAGGCACGCAGATTAAAATTCTTCCCGCCTGGAAATGGGTTCTGGAAAAACATAATTGAACGGATTTACAGCGCATCAAGCAGCGCGGCGATTTCCTTTTTGATTTCGGACTTTGACTTTATTTCTGACTCGGGGAAGAATTCACGCGGATTCGTCTCAAGAACCTCTGCGATTCTGATTATGGTCATGAGCGACGGTTGGTTTCTGCCGGACTCCACGTGCGTGTAGAAGCTCTGCGAGAAATTTCCGCGCGTGCAGACTTCCAGCTGCGAAAGTCCCTTTGAAATGCGCGCAAGCCTTATCTTCTCGATTACATATCTGTGAATTTCCTCATTTGTCATGCAAAAATGATATTATTCTTTAGAGTATAAAACGATTCTCTATACAGAATAATAATTACTTGATAGAGTAATAAAATTGCTTTATAGTAAACAGAAATAACTCTATAAAACAATGCATTTCCTTATCAACTTATTCACAGGAGAAAATCATGAAAACACAGACAACCAGCAAAAAGAACATCGCAAGACTCACCGCCGCGCTCTCCGCGCTTATTCTGCTTTTTCCATGCTGCATGGACTCAGGCTCAGGCGGAAGTTCATCCGACCCAAGCGACACAATTGTAGCTCCAGCCGAACCTGCACCGGACAATTCCGGCAACGATGACAGCACAGATGACAACGGTGATGATTCAGGAAAAACAGAGCCTGCTGAGCCTAATCCCGACACTCCTGATGATTCTAAAACCACAACTGAAATTGACAGCAATACCGACATGAGCAAACTAAATCCGACAAAAAAATATATCTTCAAGGCGACTGACGGAACTGTAGATGCCGCAAAACTTGTGTATGCAAAAAAAATATTGGGTGAAAACTTGTCTTTTGCGGACACTGATGTAAATTACATTCTTGATTTTTCAAACAAATCATTTGCGGATACAGGTAATGAGATTGAAAACAGAAATGATTTTGCCTCAACTTTGGCTAATGGTGTGTTTACAACTAATGACTATGATAAAACGATAACAATCAATGGCGTAACTTTTATAACTCATCCTGTTGCAAAGGAAGGTAGTGATAATCGTATACAACAGGCATTCCAATTTGATAAAGATGTTAAAAAAGTTAGTGTTACATTTGGTGATAAATACAATATGACCGAAGCATATAGGGGGGGGTATAATCCTTAACGGTGGTGATAATACTGAATTAACCTTAAATAATTTTGAAAATACAACTTTGACCGGTAGTATACTCATTGAATCGATGGGTGATTTTGATGTTAAAACTAAAAAGTTTAAGGAAACTACCTTAATTTCAAAATTGGCAACTGGTGATACTTTGCCTAAAACAAATAATTTATTTTTTGGAAAAGTGGCTGATAGTAATAGCAATTTTTATGGTACAGGTATAGACAAGATTTTTGAAAATTACTATAACAAAAATAATACTGATAAGTTATTAGGTTTTTCAAAAAACGATAATAATACATTTGATGCTAAAGAGTATCTAAATGGCGATTATATGTATGATAAAAATGGTAATTATAATAATAATGCTTATGGTGTTGACATCAATGTCGCTCTTTTAATGGCTGAAAAATTAACAAGAGAAATTGAAAATGTTAATATTTCTGGCTCAATTACATCTGATAAGGATACGACTTTGAATCCTTCAAATGTTCGTTTTTCTGGAAATATATCTGGTTTAAACTTTACTGCAACTTCTGGCGGCGGCCTCATAGACTTTGCCGGTGTTGGTCCTAAATATATTAGTGCACCAAGTGCAAAAATTATCGTAAAAGGAGTTGGTGATGAAGGTAAGTTTTTGGGTCGTGTTGTTGATCTTTCTTCTCTTAGCAAAGATGTACTAAGTAAAGTTTCAACTAAATCTCAAGATGTTAGAAAAGTATATCTTCCAATAGGTGTTGAAAAGTCTGATTTTACCGGTGGTTATGCTTACTCTGAGTATAATAACGGTTCATCAGCTTCAACAAACAGAGCTTGGGAGGAAGCTGGACGTAATGGAACTCTTCCATCCAATTCCCTTTCAAAATTGGATGTAAAGGCAAAGGCTAATAATCCACTTTTGCAAAAATTACTTGATGAAAATCAACACGTTTACGGTTAATATAGATTCTTCCGCAAGTCCGCCCTCCCCGGCGGATTTTTTAGTCAGTAAAATCCAGTGCAGGCATTTTGTGTTCCATCACAACGGAACGAAGAATTTCATTTGTCTTTGACTGATAGCCTTTTCCGAAACTCTTTAGAACTGCAACCAAATCCGCGTCAAGCCTCATTGTGACTGTCTGCTTTATAGGCTCAATCTTGTAATATTTGAATTTAGCTTTTGAAAAATCAGTTGTCTTTGGAATGTCAGAATAGTCAACAGGGGCATTTCCGAGATTTTTCAGCTCGTCAATTTGTTCCTGTGTAAGATTTGATAAATTCGTCATACGCTTTCTTTTCCTGCGGATCAAGTCCTCTTGCTGAAATCAAGCGGTGCCGTTCCTTTCCGTCTGAACACCGTTCCGTATAAAACACCGTGACTACGGCTATTCCGTTTATGTTTCCGAAGCCCTGATACCTTTGTTCTGTCTCTGAGTGTTCCTCATCGGCAATCTCAAGAAACAGCGGGTCAAGAAAAACTTTGGACTTTATTTATCATCTGATCACTTGTCAAAATTTTACTCCAGAATGTTTGTTTTCTTTTTATATGCTTAGAGTTTTCTATTATAGTATAGCATGATTTTAGCCTGTAAAACAAAGCAAGCTGAATAATTTTTATGCAGCTACAAACAGAGAACTTACCGATAAACATACCCAGTCCGTTGGGTAAATATAGTAACTATATTTTAAAATAAAGTAACTAAATTTGGAAATATAGTTACTTTATTCGGGGAACTTAGTTACTTTATTTTTTATGGGATTTTTAAGTGGAATTCCTCCCCACTCCCCGCTTCAAACTTTGTTGTTTTTTACATACAATAAACCGAATAAAAATTATGACAAAAAGAGATTTTCTTCTTTCGCTTTCAAAAGATGAGCTTGTGGAGCTGATTTTCGGTTTTTCAGAAACGAACCGGGAAGCTGGTGATTTTATTCAAAAAAAAATCTATCAGGCTGAAGTTTTAGGACAGAACAACAAACAAGAAAATCTGTTAGAAAATCCTAAAGCCATGAATGCGGAAGTTCCTGCTGCGGAAATTTCTGCATACACCAATGCCATAAACCGTTTTAGTTCCCCGGAAGAAAAAATCGCGCTTTTTAAATCACTTTTTTCAGGGCGGACTGATGTATTTACCCTGCGCTGGCACAACGAAAAATCAAATAAAAGCGGATATTCGCCGGTATGCAAAAACAAATGGCTTTCAGGAAAATGCGACTTGAAAAAATATTCGTGCGCCGCCTGCCCCTTTAAGTTTCCAGAAAGCCTGTCCGATTCAAGAATTTACAATCATCTTGCCGGAAAAGATTTATACTGCCGCGACGTGATTGGAATTTATCCGCTTCTTTTGGATAACTGCTGCAACTTTCTTGCGTTCGACTTTGACTCGCACAAAAAAAACTTTGAGAATACAGAAAAATCTGACGCTGCAGCTAATGACAACAGCAATTCTGAGAAATGGAAAAACGATGTTCGCTCAGTCTGCAAAACCTGCGGTGAATATTCAATTTTTCATTCCGTTGAAATTTCGCGTTCTGGAAACGGCGCACATCTGTGGATTTTCTTCAGCGAAAAAATAAAAGCTAAAACGGCAAGACAATTCGGCTCTTTGATTCTTCAGGCGTCAATGCTGAAAAATCATTCGATTTCTTTTGAAAGTTTTGACCGGATGTTCCCGAACCAGGATGAAATTCCAAATGGCGGCTACGGAAATCTTATTGCGCTTCCGCTTCAAGGCCGGACCGTTAAAGAAAAACATTCTGTTTTTACCGATGAATATTTTTTGCCTTATGACGACCAGTGGAAATATTTAAGTTCAGTCCAAAAACTGTCAGAAAAAGAAATAATTGAAATTTCAGACCAGATTCAAAAAAAATTGGGATTCTCAATTCCGCTTTGCAACGAAGAAAATCCATTTGAAAATAAAAAGCCACTTTCTAATTCACTTAAAAGCAAAGACACAGAAAATGAAGAACTTAGCTCATCAGATTTTTCGCAAAAGGTAAAAATCACCCTTACAAACCGCATTGAAATTCAAAAAGCCGGAATCTCCGAAAAAGCACTGTATATCTTGCGGCGGACTGCGGTTTTTCTAAATCCAGAATACTATAAAAATCTTCGCCTTCACTTGCCGCTGTATAATATTCCAAGGTTCATCGACTGTTCCAAAGAAAACACGGAGTGCCTGCTTTTGCCGCGCGGACTTCTGGACGAAACGCTTGAAACCTTAAAGTCCGCAAATGCCGGATACGAAATTGCGGACAAAAGAGAGAGCGGAACAAAAATCGAATTGGCATTTAAGGCAGAACTTTACGATGAACAGAAACTGGCTTTAACCGAAATGCTCAAAAACGACACAGGGATTTTATCTGCAGGAACAGGATTCGGAAAAACAGTCACCGCGGCAGCCCTTATTGCCAGGCGAAAAACAAACACTCTTATTCTTGTTCAAACCCACGCACTTTTAGAACAATGGAAAAAATCCGTCAAAACTTTTTTAGACTTCGACCCCGGAACAATCGCTTCAGGAAAGGACAAGTCCACAGGAATCGTCGACATTGCAATAGTAAAATCCCTGACAGAAAACAATTCTGACAGAATAAAGCCGCGAACTCACAAATACGGAATGGCTATAATAGATGAATGTCATCACGTTTCCGCTTTCAGCACGGAAAATCTTGCCTCAAGCTTTTGCGCAAAATACGTTTACGGTCTGACAGCAACTCCAATAAGGCGCGATGGTCATCAGAAAATAATTTTTTATCAATGCGGAAAAATTTTGTTTTCTACAAGCTCAAAACAGATGAACAAAATGCAGAATTTCGACCATTATTTTATTCCCCGATTTTCAAATTTTCATTTTAAGCCCGACTCAAACACGACAGACAAAAACCGTTCAATCAACAGCTACTATGCAGAACTTGTAAAGAACGAGGCTCGAAACGAACTGATTGCAGAAGACGTAAAAAATGCGGTAAAAAACGGACGCACTCCGCTAGTCTTGTCTGATAGGATTGAACATCTTGAAACATTAGAAAAGCACCTTAAAAATTCCGCAAAAAATGTGATTCTGATTACAGGACGCGGAACTTCAAAACAGAAGAAAACGCAGCTTGAAAAACTCAATTCAATCCCAAAGGAAGAAAGCCTTATTGTCCTTGCCACAGGGAAATATGCAGGAGAAGGTTTTGACCAGCCGCGGCTAGACACTTTGATGCTTGTTTTTCCGTTCAGCTGGAAGGGAACTCTTGCACAATACTGCGGACGGCTTCACAGGAATTTCGCAGGCAAAAACGAGGTTCAGATTTATGATTACGTGGATTTTAGAATTCCAGTCTTTGACAGGATGTATCAGAACAGACTGAAAGGCTACAGACAGCTTGGCTATTCTGTAAAAGTAGATGATGAAAAAAGCGCTGGTCAACTGCAAAATGCGCGTTCAAAAATATATTCTTTCGCCGAATATAAAACAGATTTTGAAAATGACCTCGCTTGCGCAAAAAAATCTGTCACACTGTTTTTGCCGTATCTTACAAAAACGCAGACGCAGAATTTCATTCATTTGGCTTTAAAAAATATTCCAGACGGAGCAAAGGTTCTTGTTTTTACAAAGTGTGCGGCAACCGCAGAAACCCGGAAAAAACAGGATGCCATGATTCTCCAGTTGGAAAACGCCGGTGCAAAAGTTGAAAAACGGAATGAGATTTCCCAAAAAACTGCAATAATCGACGAAAAAATTCTCTGGTACGGAAGCGTGAACTTTTTAAGCGCGCCAAATTTTCACACGCCCAGCCCACAAGAAAACGAAGAATGCACAATCCGCATTTTCAGCGCAGCGGTGGCACAGGAAATAGAAGCGGAGATGGTCGGGAAAGAGGAGGAATCCTGATAATTGAGGATACAATAACGTTCTAACTTTTTTCCTGAAATAACAAACGACAAATTTCTGTTTCAAGGCTTACAAATAAACAAATGATTGCGGAAACGCACGGATTTGCTGCAATTTCTTACAAAAACATTGCCATATAAGCGAGTGTTTTTGAACTACAGAAAAATAAACTGTACAGAACCGTGCTTGTCAAATAATCATTTGTAATTAAGATTTTTTTAGGACTGAACACGGCGTGTAGGCTTGAAAAATATGCAGAACCAAAAACACTTGACGCCCGCGGGCAAGCTTTATTCCATCTGGCTTTATTGGAAAAAGAATCAATGGAGAATATTAAAAATCAAATTTAAGCAGGAAATCAAATAAATCTACTGTAACAACGCCTTTTTCATC
>OIZO01000837.1_pt1 | contig 18402 bp, 12 predicted proteins | sample 1588551 | NCBI WGS metagenome assembly OIZO01 (sample SAMN03283271) | human gut metagenome | biome: human-associated habitat; material: feces | host: Homo sapiens | place: Peru | collected 2012 | reverse complement strand
CCTTCAGATTGCTGTACGCAAAGGTGGTGTAGCTCAGGCCGTAGCCAAAGGGATACCGCACCGCCTTGTCCACCGTTTCATAATAACGGTAGCCCACATACAGCCCTTCCCGGTACTCGGCGTTCTGCCCTTTGCCGGGAAAATAGCGGGCGGCGGGGGTGTCCTCATACCGCAGGGGAATGGTCTCCGCCAGCTTGCCGCAGGGGTTCTGCCAGCCGGTCAGCACATCCAGCATAGCGGCTGCGCCCGCCTGTCCGCCCAGATAGCCGTGCACCACGGCCTTGCATTTTTCCGTCCAGTCGGTCTCGATGACGCTGCCTGCGCTCACCACTGCCACCACGTTGGGGTTGGCGGAGGTCACGGCATCCAGCAGCTGCTTTTGCACCGCCGGGATGCCGATATGGGTGCGGTCCAGCCCCTCGCTCTCGCTGGATTCGTCCAGACCGATGCACAAAATGACCGCCTCTGCCATTTTCGCCTGCGACACCGCCTCTTCCAGATAGACGCTGTTCACCTTGCCGCTGCGCTCGTAGCCGGCACAGTAGCCCACCATGTTCAGCCCGGCCCTTTCCATGGCATCCTTCAGGCTGTCCACGCAAGTAGGGTTCACCATGCTGGAGCCTGCCCCCTGATACCGGGGCGTGATGGCAAAATCGCCGATGAGCGCCACCTTTTTGCCATATTTCAGCGGCAGCAGGTCGTCCTCGTTTTTCAGCAGCACGATGCTCTGGGCTGCCGCCTGACGTGCCAGCTGATGGTGGGCGACCTCGTCGAACTTGCACGGTGCTTTTTCGATGGCTGCGGTGGTGGAGAGCACCACCTCTAGCAGCTCGTCCACCCGCAGGTCGATCTCCTGTTCGGTCAGGCGCCCCTCTGCCACGGCTTTCAGCAGCTTGCGGGCACCGCCCAGACCGGGAGAGGGCATTTCCAGCGTAGAGCCGTTCTTTACACCCTCCACATGGTCGTTGGAGCCACCCCAGTCGGTGACGACGGCACCATCGAAGCCCCATTCCTTGCGCAGGATATCCACCAGCAGGTGTTTGCTCTCGTTGGCGTAGGTGTCGTTCACCTTATTATACGCCGACATGATGGTTTTGGGGCTGGCTTCCTTTACCACGATCTCAAAGGCGGTGAGGTACAGTTCCCGCAGGGTGCGCTCGTCCAGCACCGAGTTGCTGGCCATGCGGCGCAGCTCCTGACTGTTGGCGGCAAAGTGCTTGGGACAGGCTGCCACACCGTTTGCCTGAATGCCCCGGACGTAGGCGGCTGCCATCTTGCCGGAGAGGTAGGGATCCTCGGAGAAGTACTCAAAGCTGCGTCCGCACAGGGGACTGCGCTTCAGGTTCAAACCGGGCCCGAGCAGGACGTTGACCCGGTTTGCGGCGGTCTCCTCGCCCAGTGCCCTGCCCACTTCTTCGCCCAGCGCCGGGTCCCAGCTGTTCGCCATGGTGGCAGCGGTGGGAAAGCAGGTGGCAGGCACGGAGGGGTTCAGACCCAGATGGTCGGCTGCGCCCGCCTGCTTGCGCAGACCGTTGGGGCCGTCCGAAAGCCACGCGGCCGGCACGCCCTGCTTGGGATACTCCTGCGTCTGCCATGTATTTTTGCCGGACAGCAGGGCACATTTTTGTTTAAGGGAAAGCTTTGCGATAATATCCTGATGTTTCACGGAAAAGCTCCTTTCTGTGGAAACGTGATCTCTTTTGGAAGCAGGACCACGCCGGATGGGGGTACGCCGTGATCCTGTTTCCAAAAGGGAACACGGCTGCGGATGTGACCGGATTGGAAGGGGTCCGCCCCCGCAGCCGTGTTCGCGCAAAAGAAGAAAAAAGAGGAGAAATCTATGACAAAGGGAATGGCAAAGGATTATCAGCCGGGGAAGAAGAACCCGCCTTCTTCTTTCTTATCGCCGTTGATCTCTACGCTCACCGGCTCACACCAGTCAGACTCCACGGCCTCGGCTTCGGTATCACCCAGCGCCTTGCATCTGGCGTAGTAGACGACCGGTTCCACAAGGAAGCCATCCTCGCCCAGCAGAGCGGGGTCGGTGACCTCCGGTACGGCAAACTCGCAGGTGTTGCCGTTGTACTGATTGGCGTCCGGGCCAAAGCCTGCATCCGGGTTAGAGGTGATCTCATAGCCAAACTCGGCACTGTCCACCAGCTGGGTGCAGGCTTCGTCGCTGTAAAGCTCTGCCGCAAAGCCGTAGATGCCGGAGGTCTTTTGACGGTCAGCGATATCGCTCACCGTGACCTTGCAGCCCCAGTAGTTGCGCTCCACGGTGATGGTGGGCACCGGCAGGTCGCCGCCGCGGCGGAACTCTCCACCGGAGACAAACTCAGTGGCTTCGCCGTCCTTGTTGTAGGCGCAGACATAGGCTTTGTACATACCAAAGGGAACGCTGCTCATGCCATCCACCGTACCGGAAACGGCGGTGCTGTCACCGGCAGCTACCACCTGCATCACATCCGGCACATCGTTGGTGGTGGGCTTGTCGTCTGCCGGGGCGTACTTGGTGGCAAACACCCAGATCTCGTACCGGCTGGCGCTCTTGGAGCCGGTAAAACTGTAGCTGCCGTCACCGGACATGGTAAAGCCGGTAGGGGCAGTGACCTCGCTGCCGCCGCAGCCGGTGAGGAGGGAGCTGATGGTCGCCGTTGCCGCAACGGTACCGCTGAGTTTCAGAAACTGATTTCTGGTCATCATGTTACTTGTCCTCCTTGACCTCGATCTTCACATCGTTTTTGGCAGCCTTTTTCTCAGCCTTTTTCTTGGCACGCTCTTTCTCGTCCTTCAGGCTCTTACCGGCCAGCAGCAGCAAGGCAACATCCGCCACTGCCACAACGCCCCAGCCTACCTTCAGACCCTTCTGCCACGGAGCTTCGCCGTAGGTGATGGTGGTGCCGTTGACGATGCCCTGCATACAATTGGCGTTCGCCTTGTTGAACAGGATGCGCTTGCAGGCCTGCTGCAGGCGGGTGACGGCGGTCGCGGAGGTGTGGTCCACGGCGGTACAGGTGGACAGCATGATATCGGTGGCCTCGCTGCGCAGCGCGTGGTCGCAGTCCATGTAGTCATCGGTGCCGTTGCCGCCGCCGCAGTCGGTCATGCAGGTACCGGTAAAGCCGAACTCGTTCTTTACGATATCCCGCACGGTGATGGTATCGTGGCAGCAGTTCACGGAGCCGATGCGGTTGTAGCCGGTCATGATGCCGGTGGCGGCGCTCATGGTGCGGGAGGTGAGGGTGAGCTTGTTGTCCTCATCTACCTCGTAGTACTTGACCTCCATGGTGGCGGTCTTCATGTACTTTTCAAAGCTGTGGACATACACCTCACGGATGGCCTGCTCGTTGGCCCAGGTGCACACGCCCTTGCGGTTGGTCTCCTGATTGTTCAGGGCAAAGTGCTTGGTGAGGCAGATCAGACCCTTTTCGGATGCGCCGCTGGTCTCGGCAGCGCAGATGATGCCTGCCAGCACGGGATCCTCGCTGTAATACTCGTAGTTGCGGCCGCCAAAGGCATTGCGGTGGATGTTGCAGCCGGGGCCGTACCAGCCGGTCAGCGGGGTGGACTGGGTATGTGCCTCCTCGCCGAAGGCATCGCCCACCTTGCGAGCCAGCGTGGGGTTGAAGGTTGCGGCAAGCACCGGCTCAGAGCAGTACCACACGTTGACATACAGGGTGAAGGAGTGGCCAAAGAAGCCGTAGGGGCCGTCCATATCAATGGATTCCGGCACGCCGTTTGCCTCGTCTGCGTGCTCGATCCATGCACCGTCACGGAACATATAGTACATGGAATCCACGGTGAACTGCTGCATATACTGATCCCACAGCTCATCGTCAAAGTCCTTGCCACGCAGGTCGATGAGCTGGAGCTTGGTAGCGGTGGAGGCGGTCACGGGCATGACAGTCTCGGTCAGATCCTCGGTACGGGCGCGGGCATCGTACTTTGCAAGGTCTGCCAGCGTCTGGTCGTCGGCGATGCTCTCGGCTGCGGAGGGCTCGGTGGGGAAGGTGCCTGCAAAGTCCTCACGGCTGAAGTTCAGGCTCTTGCCCTCCTCGGCGGTATCGGAGAACTTATAGTTGGTGCGCTCGTCGTAACGGGTGACGGCGGCTACCTTATCGGAGGGACGGGGGTTGCTTTCGCCGTAGGTGATCTTGCTGTCCAGGGTGTAGGTCCAGCACAGGTCGGTGTCGGCGGTGTCGATGGATGCCCAGCTGTGGGCATTCTCGGACAGATAGAAGTTGTAATCGCCGGCATCCAGAATGTAGCAGCGGTCGGTCTTGTAGTCAAAGCTGCACAGGTCGTCCCGGTTGATGGTGATCTCCACCGTCTCGCTGGCACCGGCTGCCAGCTTTTCGGTCTTGGCAAAGCCGCCCAGCACAACGTGGGCCTTTTCCACGCCGCTGCCGCTGACGTAGGGCAGGCTGACGTAGATCTGTGCCAGACCCTTGCCGGCTACGGAGCCGGTATTGGTGATCTCCACCTTGCAGGTGAAGGTGTTGGTGTCCTCATCGAAAACCGGGGTCTCGGCATACTTCATGCTGAAGGTGGTGTAGCTCAGGCCGTAGCCCAAGGGGTAGATGACCTGACTGTCATAACCAAAGCCTGCGTAGTTGCCGTTCTGTGCCTCGTAGCAGGCGGTCTCGTAGTAGCGGTAGCCAACGTAGATGCCCTCTTTGTAGATAACAAAGTGGTCGATGCTGTTGTAGCTGCTCTGCCCGTTGCTGGTGCCGGAGTTGGTGTACTCGTAGTTGCCGGTGTTGATAGCTGCGGGGGTGGACATCACGTCACGGACGTAGGTATCCGGCAGATGGCCGGAGGGGCACACATCGCCGCAGAGGATATCGTTGATGGCGAAGCAGCCGGTGGAGCCTACGCCGCCGACCCACAGCGCGCCCTTGATGTTGCTGAAATCGTAGGTCTTGCCGGTGTGCTTGTCGGTGTAGCTGCCGCCATCCTTGATGAAGCCCAGCTCCATGGTGTTGCTGGCGTTGATGATCATGACGACTGCACTGAAGTTGGCGCAGACATATTCCAGCATCTCCAGCTCATCCGGATAGATGGACAGCTCGTTGCAGTTGGCGTAGGATGCACCCATATCCTTGCTGAAGTCGCCGCCCTCGCCCTCGTTGCGCTCCAGCGTGACCAGAGCCACGCCGTTGCTGCCGCCGTAGGTGGACAGGCTGGAGCCATAGATGTTCTCGTATTCCTCTACGGACAGCTCCAGCTTGCTGCCCTCGGTGGGCAGCTGCTCATAGCCGGGGTTCACATCAAAGGTGCCGCGCTCCACCAGTGCCACATCCAGAGAGGAAGCGCCCTCGGTGGTGGCAGGGTTCTCGCCGCCTGCCATGTTCATGCTGCGGGTACGGGTGCCGAACAGGGTCACCTTGGAGCCCTTGGCCAGCGGCAGAAGACTGCCCTCGTTCTTCAGCAGGGTGGCGCCCTCCCGCATGACCTCCTCGGTCACCTCCTGTGCGTAAGCGATGGACTCATCCGTTGTGGTGGTGAGGTAGTCATAATAGTTGCCGTCTGCGGACGCTGCGTCCACACCGGCAGCGGCGGCAAAGGATGCGGGGGAAATGTAAGCAGTTGCACCGGCCCCTGCCACAGAGGCTGCCGAAAGCTTTAAAAATTCGCGTCTGTTCATGTCGTTTTCTCCTTTTCAGTCCACTGTGCTCACTGGATGACGAAGCCGGTCAGGTTGGGAGCAATGGCTGCCAGCTGGGTGATCTGCATCTCGCCGAAGCCAAAGATGGACGACATGGTGGTGGAGTACTTGTTCATCAGCACCGTTGCCACAGTCATCAGCACTGTGAGGACGATAGCCACAACGATGCAGATGATCGCCGTTTTTTTGCCGTTCTTCTTTTTCTTCTTTTTCTTGGTGGTTTCTGCCATGGGGATATTCTCCTTTCTATCTGTTACAGCGGCCGTGTACCGCCGTAGGAATCCACAGGATCAATCATCATCCTCATCGTCATCGTCGTCATCGTCATCATCCTCATAGACGATGGGGGTGCCGCCGATGCCGGCCTTTTTGTTGAGGATGCCGGTGGCGATCATCACAGCCGCCACCGCAAAGCAGAGGATGGCTGCCACGGTGGGCATGGTGCCCTTGAGGTAGGAGCCGCTTTTCTGGGCGGCCTTCAGGGTCAGTTCAATGTTCTGGCTGACCGTGCTCTCGGCAAGGGGCATGACGTTGAGGTAGGCGATGCCGGTAAAGAGCAGCGCTGCACCGTCCAGAACGGACAGCACCATGCGCTTACCGGCGGAGGCGTGCTTCCACATTGCGAGGGTAACGATGGTCAGGATCGCTGGCAGCACCGTGGCCAGAGAAAGCACAAGGTTGAAGCCAAACTCGTGGTAGTGGTAGATGTACTGGTGACCCCAGTAGTAGAAGGTGACCATCCAGCCCACGTAGTCGCGTCCATCGATGCTCAGCGCAGGCAGGAAGGCGTACAGCACAATGGCCACGATAGCCACGCCCAGTGCGATCAGGGGCACAAAACCCGGAACACCTTTTTTGGTTTGTTCTTCCATGTTGATTTCCTCCGTTTTTGGGTTTAGATCTTATGCACAGTTTCTTTTCTTGTTTCCGTGCACCTTTGGTTTACAATGCCATCATAGCAGACCGGTTTCGCCTTGTCATAGATTCTTCACGACCTGCGCTTTTTTGCAGCAACCAGTCTTGTATCCTACACGAACGGTCACTTTTTCTACACGAACTGCGTTTTTCGTGACAGAGAGATGATGTTTCTGTTGCAAAATTTGCATTGCTGCCACATTTGGGCGCAAAAAAAGACCGGCAGGAGCATTTCCTGTCGGTCCTTGGGGCAGAGCCCCGCTTCAGAACAGCATCACGCCGTTTTCCCGGCTGAGCTGCAGATATTTTTCGCGTACCTCCCGCACCTTGCTGCGGCTGATGGGGATGCTCGTGCCGCTGGTCAGTACCAGCTCGTCCCCGCCAAACCGGTCGATGGCGCTAAAATTGACCAGATAACCCTTGTGCACCCGCAAAAAACCGTGGGGCGTAAGCTCCTCCTCCAGCTTCTGCATCCGGCTGGTGATACGCACCGGCTCGGTGCGTCCCTCCACATACATGTGCTGGTAGGTGCCGCCGCCCTCAAAATAGAGCACATGAGAGACGGGTACTCGCAGATAGCCGCTCTGGGTCTGCACCACCACATTCTTTTCGGTGCGGCGCTTTTCCAGCATGGTCAGATAGGAGCGGGTCACATCCTCGATATCCTTTAAAAAGTGGCTTTTGCGTACGAAGCCGAAGGGATGCACCTGCAGCGCATGGAACACGCAGTCCTCCCGGTGGGACACATAGATGATCTCGGTGGCAGCAGTCACCTCCCGCAGCTTCTGTCCCAGCTCGATGCCGTTCAGCCCCGGCATCTCGATATCCAGAAATACCAGATCCATCTGCATCCGCTGGCAACAGTCCAGCAGTTCCAAGGGGCTTGTATATTTTTCCACCTGTGCAGGGATCTCCTGCTGCTGCAAAATGCTGGCTACCGCACCGGCAATAACGTTCAGCGAGGTCTTATCATCATCGCAGAAGGCGATCTTCAATGCGTCCATTCCCATTTTTCTCCTTCTTCTTGCTCACAGAGTATCCTCTGCCCAGCGCAGATCCAGCATGATGTCCACCCGGTATTTGCCGTTTTCAATGCTGCGGTTGATCTGCCCATTGTACTTTTGCACGATGCTGTCCACGATGCGGACTCCATAGCCATGGAATGCTTTATCCTTTTTGGTGGTTTTCAGCGAGAGCAGGTTTTCCCTCCCCAGCTTCTCGTCCACCGGGTTGAGGATACAGATGTACAGTGCTGCGTTTTTCTGGTTGATGCCCACCTCCACCACGCCGTTTTCGATGCCTTGCCGCTGGATGGCTTCCAGTGCATTATCGATCAGATTGGTGAACAGGCTGCACAGGTCTGTCTCTGCAAAAGGCAGCTCCAGTGCCACAAAAACACGGTGATCCAGCACGCAGCCCTGCGCATGGGCCCGGCTCTGCTCCAGATTCAGGATGGTATTCAGCACCAGATTACCGCAGTCGATGCCCGAAAGCGGTTTGGAGTTTGCCTGCTTGTTCTGGGCAAAGAATTCTTCCAGTTCGGCATATCGCTTTTCCTTCAAAAGCACGTTCATGTAGGCATACTGGTTTTTGATGTCGTGGCGGATGGCACGCAGCTCATCCAGATTCTGGCGGCTCAGCTCCATTAAGCTACGCTCACTCTGCGCCATATATTTTTCCACCAGCAGCTGCCGTTCCGCCTCGTTGTGCTTGCAGACCGCATAGTCCAGATAGTACGCCACCAGGTTCAGCACCAGGATACACCCAAAGGCTGACAGTGCGAACACGTTGCTGCTGAAGGTAAAGTCTGCACGGATCTTGTTATAGAACAAGGTCAGCGCAACAGAAACTGCACTGATGATGGACGCATAATGCAGGCTGACCTCTGGGATGCTGCTGAACTGGCGAATGCTGTATTTCCGCAGCCACAGCGCCATGGGCAGGATCAGCAGTACACAGGCATTGCGAAGCAGGATTTCAATGGTGCTGCCGTACGTCACATCTGCCAGCGCCTTCGGGAAGGTAGACGCCAGCAGGATCAGGCACATCTCTGCCGCATAGAACAACAGCAGCGTGATCTGGCAGCTTTTCTGCTCCAGTTGCCGGGTCCACAGCGCATACCCCACGAGCAGCAGCAGATGCGTGACGAAAAAGCTGCCCTCCCGCTGGAACAGCATCTCCCATAAGCCATTCAAGACAAAAATTGCCGCATACAGCCCCACAGCAGACACCACCCGATGCCGCCAGCACGCCCTGCCCTTTTGCTGCCCGTTTTCCAAAATCAAAAGCACGCTGAGGCTGGTGGCCAAGTTCTGGATCACCATACTCGGCTCAAAGGCGAAGTTCTGAATGTAATAGCTCCACTGCTCCCACATAACGGTGTCCTCCTGTTGCTTCCTATTATAGAGGATTTCGCCCTTCTGTTGCAAGCGCATTTTGGTTTTGGCACAAAACAGCAGTGCCAAATCCTTTTAACCCAGTGGGGCGTTATAGATGAGGTACTCCAACTCAGTTCTCTGTGCCATAGTAACATCCAGCGCATCCTCGACCCCAGTGCAGTCAATGGAGATCATTCTCCCATCCCGGAGCAGCAGCTCCACGCAGCCGGTATCCATGTTGAACTTGCAGGCTCTTTCATCGTACTTCATGTTTGTGTCCTTTCTGCCTTACGGCACTCTCACAGTGGTCTGTCGTGCTTTCTTATGATAAGGTCTAGGACGTTTTTCGATGGAAGCAAGGGATTCGTTCTGTTTTCCAAAGAATACAAAAAATCCGAACCCTTCTCCTATCGGAAAAAAGTTCGGATTTTGTTGTTGTGGTGCACCTCCAGGGACTCGAACCCTGGGCCCACTGATTAAGAGAAACCAACGTGCAACAATCGTCAATTTTGACAATCACGCAGATTCGTCGCTTTCATCGTTTTAACGTAAATTTATGTTTCGCATCTGCTGCATTCTTTGCATCTGCTATCCCCTCTTGCATCCGTTATCCAGCCGTTCCGGTGTGCAAAAAGTGTGCAAAAATGTGCAGAGCCAAAATCAGCCCCTTAAAGCAGGCATCGGATTTTTATGCAAAGCCGGGAAAATGGCCGGGTTCGAGCCCGATACGGCAGCTACAATCTTGCCTGTTTAGACCGAGCATCAAATGTACATCAACAACTACGATTCATGGCAGGGATTTGGACAAGCGAGTAAACATACCTTAAGTCATCACGTGCTGTGCATAGCAAAAGCCACCTCGCATCAAATCTGTGAAAGCAGCTTGATGTGGGGTGGCTTCTATTTTATCGGATTTTTATAGCAAATTCCGTGCCTGTTCATCGGCCACGAGGATAACGCTCCAATCGCCTTCCGGATGCTCCTTGGGCAGGCTGCGGCGCATATCCGTGCAATCTCTTGCACCCATGATTCCGCAGTCGTTTTTCTCGATTATTTATCGCACAGCTTGTGGGCCAGCTTCATCACGTTTTCGGCATTACCGATGGCATAATCCAGAGAGGGAACTTCTGCGATGGGCAGCTTGATCTCCTCCTGCAGCTGCTTCAGGCGGTAGCTCACCTGGGGAGCCAGAAGCACGCACTCGTAGCCATTCTGCCAGGTCTCCACAGCCTCGCCAGTCCCCATAGCTTGAATCTCCAGATCCTCACCGTGTGCGTCAGCCCAGGTCTTCATCTTCTTCATCAGGATGCTGCTGGACAGACCGCCAGCGCAGCAGAGCAAAACTTTCATAATAAAAAGCTCCTTTCAAATCATCTCACCGCACACAGAGGTGCGGAGAAAAACATTTTAGGTCAGATCCCCGCCATTTGTGGCGATGCACTTTTTGTACCAGTAGAAAGAATCCTTGCGGTAACGCTTGAGCGTACCAGTGCCATCGTTGTTTTTATCCACGTAGATAAAACCGTAGCGCTTTTTCATCTCACCGGTGGAAGCGCTTACCAGATCGATGCAGCCCCAGGGGGTATAGCCACGCAGGTCTACGCCGTCTGCCATAGCAGCCTCCATGGCCTGCACATGCGCCTTGACATAGGCGATGCGGTAGGGGTCGTGCACAGTGCCGTCTGCTTCCAGTGTGTCGGAAGCGCCGAGACCGTTCTCCACGACCATGAGCGGCAGATGATACCGAGCGTAGTACTCGTTCAGAGAGTAGCGCAGGCCGTCCGGGTCCAGGCTCCAGCCCCACTCGTTGTACGTGAGGTAGGGGTTCTTGGGGCCCATGTTCAGGTTGCCGCCTGCCGTCTCAGTGACCGGGTGGGTGGTAGCACAGCTGGTAGAGTAATAGGAGTAGGTGATCATATCCACCGTACCCTGCTGCAAGTCTACCACATCTTCAGGCGTTATGTCCAGATTCACGCCGTACTTTTTCCAGATCTTTGGTGCAAAGTACGGGTACGCACCCTTGGCCATCACGTCGGCAGTGTAGTAGATACCTTCCTGCAATTTTTCCTGCACCAGCAGCACGTCCTTGGGGTCACAGGTCAGTGGGTAGGTACTGGGTCCGCCGCCGATCATGCAGCCCACCACATTTTCAGGATCGATCTCATGAGCACGTTTCACGGCACGGGCGCTGGCCACATACTGGTGGTGCAGCAGCTGGAAATCCTGCCGGATGTTCTCTGCCGGGTAACCGGGGATCAAATCCTTGATCATGAGGGGCACGTTGATCTCATTGAAGGTGAGCCAGTATTTGACCAGACCTTTGTATTCCCGGAAGATGGTCTCGGTGTAGCGGTCAAACAGCTCGATCAGCCTGCGGTTCTTCCAGCCGCCAAACGTTTCTTCCAGATATAGCGGCACATCGTAATGCTGGATGGTGACCAGCGGCTCGATGCCGTACTTCTTCAATTCCAGAAATACATTCCGGTAAAAATCCAGACCAGCCTGATTGGGCGTTTCCTCCACGCCGTTGGGGTAGATGCGTGTCCATGCAATGGACATACGGAGCACCTTGAAGCCCATCTCGGCAAACAGGGCAATGTCCTCTTTGTAGTGGTGGTAGAAATCGATAGCCTCATGATACGGATAGTAGTAACCCGGCAGCACGGCACGGTGTGCACCCTCCGGCAGCGGCTGGAAGACCATCACCTTGCCGGGGTTGCCGTCCTTATCGATGTAGGTTGCATAGCGGGGTTCCGTCAGGGAACCGGCGGTCTGCACGTCCGAAGCGGCAAGGCCCTTGCCGCCCTCGTTCCAGCCGCCTTCACACTGGTTGGCAGCGGTAGCACCGCCCCAGAGGAAATCCTTCGGGAAAGGCATGGGGACGCACCTTCCTTTCTAGTTTTCAGAAGTTGAAACCGAACGGGGTGGAGCCCTTCATGTAGGGCAGCAGTTCGACCTCACGGGGGTCGATGTGTCCCACCACGTTGGTCTTTCCGTAGTTCTTCATGGGCTTACGAGCGATCTGCACCTCACCGGCGTACTGGCCATAGAGGTTGTTGTCGATCAGCACGTCACCGGGCTGGATGTCCACGGTGTTGAAGGGCTCGGTCGCCTCTCGCAGCATACGGCTCTCCAGGGTGCGGATGATCCACTCGCCGCTGTCGCCACGAACGGACAGGTTCATCCGCAGGCGCTTCTTCATGCTCTCGGGCAGGCCTTCGGCCGGGGTCATGTGGAACATGATCTTGGTGCTGTTGGCGGCGGCCATGGCTTCCAGCTCGGCATCGGTGGCGTAGGCGTTGGCGATGATGATATCGTTGACATACCCCATCATCACATAGTGCCCCACCTGGATCTCAATGGGCCAGTCACGGTGCATTTCCAGCGTGGGCAGACCCTCGGTGACGGGCCAGGGGCCAAAGGCCTCCGGGTTTTGGGAGGTAACGAAGGACTGCAGACGCAGGTTGTGCTTGACCATGGGTGCAGATCCCTTTTCAAAGTGCTCCAGAGAAACGCCGGTGTAGCGGTGCGGATAGTAGTTGTGGCAGCCCAGGATCATATCACGGTCACCGCCGGCAGCCAGTACATGACCCACATGATCCTGCGTGTTGCAGCCGTTCACGCAGATCTTGATCCCCTCTTTGTTCTTGGAGAGGAAGGCTTCTTCTATATCGTTCAGGCCCAGATCCAGACGCAGGATATCCACCTGCAGCTCGGTGAAGAAAGACAGATTCAGCGGACCGTGGAAGAAGCTGGCGTTGATGCCCATGCGTTCAAACATCATGGGGTTCACATCGGCTTCGATCTCAAAGCCCAGCTCCTTGGCCTTGGCCAGCAGGGGCTTGTAGCGGTCGATGGTCTGCTGGCGGTCACCTGCGCCCAGCAGAGCGATGAACAGCAGGTCAAAGCCCAGCTTTGCAGCCTTTTCCAGATAAGCCACATCCTGCTCAAAGGTACTGCGCTCAGGGTACAGGGAGATGCCCAGTCTTCTCTTTTGCATTTCAGTTTCTCCTTAAATATTTATTCCGTGTGATAAAAGCCGAAAAAGCGAGCCGATCTATGCCGACCGGCCCGCTTTTTCAACCGGCTTTTGGTTCCAAAGTGGTAAATTTACAGTTGTAATGGGTCGCCCGGATCTTGCAAGATCACTTGTTCTGGGCAGCCAGTTCAGCAGCTTCGGCAGCAGCCTCTTCTTCGATGCACTGCTTCTCGTAGATCTTGTAGAAGGGACGCCAGATCAGCCAGCAGACCGGGAACATCAGGATCGCGAAGATGACGTTGCGCCAGTCCAGTGTAGTAAGGAAGGTCTGGAACACGACCGGCAGGGTGGTCATGATCAGCACCTGCGGATAAGCGATCCAGTGCAGGTTCCATGCCACCAGCAGCAGAGCGGAGCAGACCATCGGGCACAGCATGAAGGGAATCAGCAGGATGGCGTTGTACATGATGGGGTAGCCGAAGATGGCAGGCTCGTTGATGCCGAACAGACCGGGAACGAAAGATGCCTTGGACACGGCCTGGATGCGCTTGGACTTGCTCTTGAGACCCATCAGAGAGAAGGGCATGGTATTGCCGGCGCCGCCCATGATGCCGTTGGCGCCCATCAGGAAGACGGGGAAGAACTGCAGAGGCTGACCGGCAGCGGCCAGTGCAGCGTTGGTGGTGTAAGCGGTGATGTAGGGCACCATCAGAACGGTGAAAATCACGCCGGTGCCGTGGATGCCGAAGAACCAGCACAGCTGAGCCAGAGCAATGACCACGAACATACCCGGAGTGGAGGTCAGGAAATTGACCGGCACGGACAGGATCAGGGTGATCAGACTGGACAGGGTCAGAGCGCCGCCGGAAACAGCGGAGATGATCAGGGAAATACCGTACCAGACGATGATGTTCACGCTCATGGGGATGATGGCGTTGAAGGAGTGTGCAATGCCTTCGGGCACAACGTCGGGCAGCTTGATGGTCCAGTTATGGTCGATGACGAACTTGCTGATGGCTACAGAGCACAGACCCACGATGATGGCCACGAACATGCCGCCGGTGCCCAGGCTGCTCAGATTCAGGGCATCAAATGCTCTGCCGATGGTGCCGTCTGCGGCGACCACGGAAGCAGAGACCGGGGGAGAAACGACCAGGATGTAGCAGACCAGAGCGGTAACGACCGACTGCATCTGGTTCATCTTCTTGCGCTTGGCATAGTTATATGCCATGGAGAAGCACATGAAGAAGCCCATCAGACCCATGGTCAGCTTATAGGGCATATAGAAGGCCTGATAAGATGCGCTGCTGGTGTCCCAGCCAAACAATGCGCCGACTGCGCAGACGATCTGGATGACAGCACCAACCATGATCAGACCCATGGTAGCGCCCATGCCGCCGGAAATGGTCGAGAAGATCTCGTTGGAAGCCAGCTTCTGGCTGCCTTCCTGCAGTTTTCTCATAAACTTGCTTTCGGCAAAACGCTCGATTGCGCTTTTCTCTTTTGCCATGAGAAAATCCTCCTTTAAATGTGTGTGATGGGGTGGATGTTCGGTCAAGGGTTACTCTTTGTCTGCCTTTTTCTCGTGCAGCTCAATGAGCTCTGCAATCAGCTCCTGTGCCAGCATACTGGTCATCAGGTGGTCCTGTGCGTGAACCAGCAGCAGATTGACCTGGGGGCCTTCGCCGTTGCCCTCATCGGTCAGCAGGCCGGTCTGGATGTGGTGCGCCTCCAGCGCCTTCTTTTGGGATTCTGCCATCAGCTTTTTCGCTTCCTCGTAGTTGCCGGCTTTTGCTTCCTGCAATGCGTGGAACGCAGCGGCACGGGCATCGCCGGAGTGGACGATCAGCATCATGGAAGTGTCGATCAGCTCATCGGGGGTCATTGCCATAGGTGTATTCCTCCTTCATCGGTTTGCGGCATCGCACGGCGGTGTGCCGCTTTCATTGGCCCGATTATACCGATGCCCTGCCGTTTCTGTCAAACCAGCTGCGGCAGGCCGTGCAGACGGAATTTTATACGCTATGTTCCTCATTTTAAACACTCCGGTCTGCGATCCATCAAAAAAGCGGCCAGCATCCCATTTTTTGTCAACCATTTTCTTTCATTTGCACCAATTTTATCCAAAATCATCCTTGAAATGCGGTCGATCGGTTATACACTTTTCTTCAAAGATCCTTAAAGAGTTCTTCATAAATATTTTAAAAACAAATAAAAATGACACATAATTCCATCTTATCAAGGCGAAATCCGCATATCACCCACAAAAAAAGCTCTGCCTTTTCAGCAGAGCTTGAACAGCACGAAGGATCTCCCATTGTGCAAGTTATACACAAATGCTTATAGTTTTTTGACCATTGCGATCATATATGCGAGCTCATCGTCCGAGAAACGAATGTCAAATGTTTCTTCAAGCCCGGACAAGATCTCTCGCAGATCGTTGTACAGGCGCTTGTTGCGGCTGATGATGCCCTGCCGATTGCCCTTTTCCGGCATGGCTTCACCGTTTTGCAGCCGATCGATGGCGCAGGCAATGTGTAGGAAAAGCCCCAGTTCCTGATTCTGATCCAGCCCTTCGGCGGAGATGCGCTTAATCTTCGCCAGCGCCCGAGGCAGACTCTTACGCAGCTTTTTGATGTCCAGCGCAGGCATCTGGCTGGACAGGTAGGAGAAGATCATCTCGTAGTTCACCGGCGTGTGGTCGGACTCCGGAATGGTGAGCAGCATATCCAATTTATCTGCCGACGTCTCGAACAGCTTGACCACCGAAATAAACGGAATGCCGTGCAGGCCGGGGTCGTAAGTGCCGATGACGCAGCGGATCTCGTGTTCTTCACGCAGGCGGTTCACCTCGTTCAGCAGAGCCTTGCGGTCACTGATAGAAAGTGGGATGACCTGAATGCCGTTGAGCCCGGCGTTCTTTTCCAGGTAGCTCTTCATCTGCACTGCGCCACCCTCACCGGTCATGCACAGCGTGATGATGACCGGCGTGTTTTTGTGGTGGGAACGTCCTTCCGGCTCTGCAATGTTGGTGTAAAAATCCCGGCAGCTGCCCATGGCATCTTCGTGCAGTTCTTCCAGCGAACTGGCCGAGGCCGCCTTGCGGGAGCAGTCCACTGCGATCAGGGTGCCCGGCAAAGCCACGGTGCGGACCTGCACACCGGTCTCCTTGGAGATCAGCTCTGCCATGGTGCGGAGAGAGCCCATATCGTACAGCAGCAGAATGCCCTGCCCACGGTCCAGCTCCTGGATCATGGCCTTAAGCTCATCGCACGCCTGCTGCATATCCTTGTCCAGCGGCATATCGTAGGCATAGGTATTGCCGCACCCGGCCAGCGAGTTGACCACATCCGCCACGGAGGAAGCCGTAGAGTCGCCATGCATGGCGATCAGTACCACCGGGCCGTCCTCGGCTTTATGGGTCTCGTTGCTCTCGCACAGGAACAGGGTCAGCAGAACAGCCTCATCAATGGACATGGTCACACCAAGTTCTTTTTCCATTGCCGAAGCGAACTGCATACAAATGGCATATTCCTCCCGGTGGTTCTGCACCACATCCAGAATACGCTCATTGGACAGCCGCTGCTTTGCTGCCTTTCTGCGTTCCAGCGTGGAGGAAAGGTGCAGACACAGACCGTAGAAAGTGGATTCCGGGTACACTCGGTTGAACTGGCGAGAGGTCTGTTTGAGCAGTGCATCCACACCATCCACGATGCGCCGATCCATCACCTTATACAACGATTCACGATTGACCTTGCTCTGGGGCATCCGGCTGGTGAACTGCTTCATATCGTATTCCAGTTCGGCGTTGATGATGCGGCTGATGTCCTTTTCGCCGATGCCGCGCTGCCGCAGCTCGTCGCCCTTGCGGTCGATGATGTCATAGACCGAATCGCTGAGCGGTGGGTGCCCGAACTCTGGCATCTGCTGGCCGGCATCGCAGTTTTCCTTGTGCATACTGTCCGCCGAGAAGGTATAGGCGTAGCCCTGTGGGATCAGTTCTTCCAGCTGCTTGCGGTAGGTCTTGTAGTACAGCAGGCCTCGCTGCACGCCGCTGGGAAAATCGTTGAGGTAAAGCGGCAGTTCTTCCTTTTCGTCTGCATGAAAGGCCCGCAGGTAGGCATTGGCGCAGCCCAAACGGATATCGTTTTTGAATTGTTTTACGTTATTTTCGCACCGATACAGGCACAGGCAGTGCAGCAGTTCAGCGTTCACTCGCACAGTGCGCTTCATTCGCACAGCCTCATTGATCAGGAACTGCTGCACCAGCGCAAAACGCTCCCCCAGCTGCCAGTTTTGCAGCGGCTGCAATTCGATCCGGGCGGAAAAGCGAGCCGTGTAGGCATCCTTGACCGAAGCACGGGCTTTATCCTGCAGGGAACACACCAGAATGATATCTCGCAGCACAGCATCGTCATTCTCGATCAGATCGAGCAAATGTTCCCGGCAGCCCACCGGCAGATATTCGACGTTATCCAGAAACAGCATACCTCCCTTGGCCTTTTCCAGTGCTTCGCCTGCACCAAACAGGCGGCTGTATGCTTTTTCCTCCTGATCGTCATAATAGTGGCAGCTGAATCGTTCAAAGGGCGCACCCATCGGGAGCACCTTGTTCTCGCAAGCGAACTGGTACATCAGGTAGCCAAATGTAGTCTTACCTGAACCGGAAGGGCCTTCGATCAGGGTATTCAGGCTGTGATCCGGGTAAAGAATCGCTGCCTTTGCCATCTGAATCATGGGCCTCAAACTGCCCTCGCAACTGTCCAGTATCTTGAAGCAGGAAGTCTCGCCCCTCGGTGTATCCCCTGCCATCAGCGGCCGGTAGTGCACCGGACGACCCGGCAGCTTTTCCATCTTCCCATCTGCCACCAGCTCGTTGAGCAGAGTGCTCAGGTTAGAGCGCTGCATTTGCAGCTGTTCCGCCAGTTCCTGCGTGGTCACGCCAACTTCCCGTTTTTCCGGAGCAGCGGCCGCCAGCCGCTGCACACAGGAAACTACTTCCTCTTTCTTGGTCATACGCCGCTCCATTCCCATAGTGTATAAAAGTGTATGCCCACAGCATAGCATGTCTGCCTCCATTTCGTCAAGTAATTTTAATTGACCTTTTATCCTTCATGAAACCTAACAGGGGCAAATACCGTCCCTGTTCTAGCGCCTTATATTCCCTTACATTGTGTTTCGATGCAACTTTCACCTTGATTCTTTGTCAAGAGGGCTGGCAGCGTCCAGCCCTCTCTCTTTTTGCCAAAATTTCCCTTGATTTTTCTTGCAAGCTGCCGAAAGTGACGTATTTTCAAAAGTTCGCGTTTGCGAAGCGCAGCGCAGCAATGAAAGCCCCAGTGGGGCTTTTAAGCGATAGAACGGTCTTGCGTAGCAAGATGGAGGGGTCTCGCCCCGACAAGTTCACGTTGACACGGCTCGATTTTTGTGGTAATCTATCCCAACAATTGAATATAACATAT
>OIZO01000835.1_pt1 | contig 18461 bp, 15 predicted proteins | sample 1588551 | NCBI WGS metagenome assembly OIZO01 (sample SAMN03283271) | human gut metagenome | biome: human-associated habitat; material: feces | host: Homo sapiens | place: Peru | collected 2012 | reverse complement strand
AAGATTTTTGCCAGCTCCCTTTACACAAGGGAGCCGTGGGTGCTCCCGCACCAGTATGTTTCTTGTTTCCGCGCAAAATAACAGAACAATACCGAGCGACACCCAACAGTCCAACAATAACAGACCGGCCCTGCCGACCCGGCAAAAATTAAAGAAAATTTACAAGACAATTCCGGTCATTTGTGTTATACTATAAAAATCTACTACTATGCACATAAAGGAGGAATTCCTTTGCGATATTGGTTCGGCTATCTGACTGCCGGGATTTTTGCCGCGATCACCTGGCTGCTGACCCGGTTCGGCGAGCGTTACGCAACCCTGGTGGACATGGTCTACCCTTATGTGGTGCGCACCTTGCAGGAATACCTGGCCAACTGGACGGGTCAGTTCCCTTACCCGGTCTGGCAGGCTCTTGCGGTGGTGCTGGGAATGCTGATTCTTGCCAGCCTCGTGCTGGTGCTGGTGCTCAAGTGGAACCCCATCCAGTGGCTGGGCTGGGTGCTGGCGGTGTTTTCCGGTATTTACCTGCTGCATATGGCCATGTGGGGCATGAACTACTACGCCGGCTCTCTGTCGGACGACATCCGGCTGGAGGTCAGCAGCTATAACCTGGACGAGCTGACTGAGGCCACCGAGTACTACCGGGACAAGGCCAATTCTCTGGCCAAGCGGGTCAGCCGGGACGGCAGCGGCAACGTAAAATTCGACTCCTTTGAGGCCATGGCCGAGAAGGCCGGGGAAGGCTTTCACACCCTGACCTATGAAAAGCACTATCCTGTCTTTGCCGGGTGTACGCTTCCTGTGAAAAAGCTGGGCTGGGCGGACATGTACACCTCCATGGGCATTACCGGCTTCACCTTCGGCATTACCGGCGAGGCCTGCGTGAACCCCCAGATTCCGGATGTGCTGCTGCCCTTTACCATGTGCCACGAAATGGCGCATAGAATGTGCATCGCCTCCGAGCGGGACGCCAACTTCGCGGCCTTCCTGGCCTGTTCCGTCCATTCCGACCCGAATTTCCAGTATTCCGCCTATTTCATGGCCTTCCGTTACTGCTACAGCGCCCTTGCCAGCGTGAATACCCAGGCGGCGGCCGCGGCGGCGGCTCGGGTGAAGCAGGGCGTGGGGGATACCCTGCGGACGGACTGGAACGCCTATGACGCTTTCTTCAACCAGAAGCAGGACACCAAGGCCACCCATCTTGCGGATACGATGAACGACACCTATCTGAAAACCAGCGGCGAAAAGCAGGGAATTTCTTCTTACGCCCAGGTCTGCGACCTGCTGGTAAACTGGCATATTCAGACCGTGGTGCTGCCCTCCATTACCCAGACGGAGACCCGGTTCGACCCCTACGACACGACCAAGGTGGATTTAAGCGGCATCGTCAACGCGAAGGGAGGCATCGGCTGATGGAGAAAACCCTGAAAGAGGGTCTGACCCGGCTGGGTCTGGATTTGCCGGAGGAGCGGCAGGAGAAGCTGTGCGCCTTTGCCCGAGCCATGGTCAAGCAGAACGAAGTGATGAATCTGACCGCCATCACCGAGGATACCCAGGTGGCGAAGCTTCATCTGCTGGACAGCCTGACGGTGCTGTGCTGCGCCGATCTGCGGGGCAAAAAGCTCATCGACGTGGGCTGCGGAGCGGGCTTTCCCGGCGTGCCTCTGGCCATCGCCTGCCCGGAGGCAAAGGTGACGCTGCTGGATTCTCTGGGCAAGCGGATGAAATGGCTGGAGGAAATCCTGCCCGGCCTGGGAATTTCCGCCCGGTGCGTCACGGCAAGAGCGGAGGAAGCAGTGGCAGACTGCCGGGAGCAGTACGATTTTGCCACCTCCCGGGCGGTTGCCCGGCTGAACATCCTGCTGGAACTGACGGCTCCCTATGTGAAGGTGGGCGGCGCGGTGCTGGCCATGAAGGGTACCGCCGCGGAGGAAGAGCTTGCCGAGTGTGCCGGGGCTATCAAAAAGCTGGGACTGAAGCTGGAGGAAGTGCGCAAATTCCCCATTGACGGCACCAGCCACGGGGTCATTGTCCTGCGCAAGGTTGCCCCCACCCCCAAGCAGTACCCCAGACGGTATGCCAAAATCAAACAGGCACCGCTGAAGTGAACCCTGAAATGAGCAATCCCCCCTGGGACAGACCTGTCCCAGGGGGTGTTTCTATTGCAAACCAATTCGAATTTTGTAGGGGCCGATGCCCACATCGGCCCGCCAATATTGTGCTCTTTTTCAAAGGGCCGATGTGGGCATCGGCCCCTACATGGGATTCCAACTGGTGCGGGAGCACCCCACGGCTCCCTTGTGTAAAGGGAGCTGTCAGCGCAGCTGACTGAGGGATTGTAAAACAGCGCTTTATTGAGAGTGCCCCGAAAAGTGGAAGTTCTGATCCCCTCAGTCATGGCCTTGCGTGAGACGGCCATGACAGCTCCCCTTGGTCAGCAAGGGGAGCCTTAGCCCCCATCCGTCCCCAGAGCCAGGGCGGCTACGGCCTGAGCCAGTGCCTTTGCCGCCCGCTGAGCCTCCGCCTGGGTGTTCCCTGCCGCGCCGATTTCAATCAGCAGGGAGCCGGGGCACAGATCCTGGTTGAACCGGGCGGCGCGAAGCTGCAAGGGGCGGGTGATGCCCGGATACATTCGTTCCAGCTGGGTGTGGAGCTTCAGCCCCAGGGAGAGATTTTCCTCGTAGGTATCGTAATTCGTCCCCATGACGATCATCAGCTGAGCCGACGGCTCCCCTGCCACCGTGGCCTGGGTGCGCATTTGTCGGTTCCCCTCCCCTGCCGCGTCCCGGTGCAGGTCGAGAATCAGCCGCAGACCGGGATATTGGCGAAGATAGGCTTCCAGGGATTTCCGGGTGCGTACATAGGCCCCGTTGTAGCTGGGGTAGTCGTGAAGCTCCCGGTCGTGGATGACGCCGATGCCCTGAGCCGTCAGAGCATCGGCTACAATGTCGCCGATGGCAATCATGTTTCCCGTCTCCTCCGTGGTGCGCCAGCCCGGGGACTCGGCGTAGCCTTCCGTGGTGTGGGTGTGGATAATGAGCACCGAGGGTGGATTTTCCCGGAGATTCCAGGTCAGCGGCCGGGTAAGCAGTGCCTCAATATCCGGCTCCACCGTAGCGGCGTAATAAAGGGAGGGCTCTTCCGCCTGAGAAAAGCTGGGAAGGGTGGGCACCGTTTCCGCGGGAACCGTCGCCGCCGGGGGAGATTCCATGAAATTCGGGGAAAAAGCGGGCAAAGAGCTTGAAAACCGGACATCCCGTCCGGTTTCCAGGTATAGAAAAAAGGCCGCCGTGCGGGGGCTGGTCAGAAAATCCAGAGCCCGTCCGCCCCAGCCCCCCAGCCAGAGCCGCAGAACCAGGGCGCAGAGCACCGCTGTGATTCCTACCCGCCGTGCCCGGGTAAGCTGCTTCACATAGATCCCTCCCGTAATCGATGAAAACGGCGGCAAGCGGGAAATGTTAGGGAACCTCTGATTAAATCGGCAAGAGCTGGGAGCGAGAGATTTTTCTCTAGCCGAAGGGTTCAAAAGTGGAGGAATACTGTATGTATTTCCCACTTTTGAAGCTGCACGGGTAGGGAAAAAGATCCGCTATCCAGCCGCAGACGATTTATTCAGAGGTTCCATAAGGTTACTGTATCACAGGAAGGCAGGAAAGGCAATAGGCCGGAACCGGCAAAAAGAGCAGGGATTTCTCCCTGCTCTTTTGATTTCGGCCAGGCTCGGCCTACTCCAATTCGAAAGCTCCGGTGTAAAGCCGGTAGTAGGTGCCCTTCTGGGCAATCAGCGCTTCGTGGTTGCCCCGCTCGATGATCCGGCCGTGGTCAAGCACCATAATGCAGTCGGAATTCATGATGGTGCTCAGCCGGTGGGCAATGACAAAGACCGTTCTGCCGTGCATCAGCGCGTCCATGCCATCCTGAACCAGCCGCTCGGTGCGGGTATCGATGGAAGACGTGGCCTCGTCCAGAATCATCACCGGAGGATCCGCCACCGCCGCCCGGGCAATGGCAATCAGCTGCCGCTGACCCTGAGAAAGGCTTGCGCCGTTGCCGGTGAGCACTGTCTGATACCCTTCGGGCAGCCGGGTGATGAAGTCGTGGGCGTTGGCCAGCTTGGCCGCCCGGATGCACTCGTCATCGGTGGCGTCCAGCTTGCCGTAGCGGATGTTGTCCATCACCGTGCCGGTGAAGAGGTTGGTCTCCTGAAGCACCACGCCCAGGGAGCGGCGCAGGTCGGGCTTGGCGATCTTGTTGATATTGATGTTGTCGTAGCGGATCTTGCCGTCGGCAATGTCATAGAACCGGTTGATGAGGTTCGTAATGGTGGTCTTGCCCGCGCCGGTGGCGCCCACGAAGGCAATCTTCTCGCCGGGATGGGCATAGAGCGTCACGTCATGGAGCACCGTCTTCTCCGGCACATAGCCGAAGTCCACGTTCGTCATGGTAATGTCGCCCTTCAGCTCCGTGTAGGTCACGGTGCCGTCTGCCTTGTGGGGATGCTTCCAGGCCCAGTGACCGGTACGCTTTTCGGTTTCCGTAATATTGCCCTGGTCGTCGATTTCCGCGTTGACCAGCCGGACATAGCCCTCGTCCGCCTCGGACTTCTCGTCCATCAGCTCGAAAATCCGCTCGGCACCGGCCAGAGCCATGACGATGGCGTTGATCTGGTTGGACACCTGGGAAATGGGCATATTGAAGGAACGGGACAGGGTCAGGAAGCTGATGAGCTTGCCCAGGGTCAGCAGACTGCCGCCGGAATACACCGCCAGCAGTCCTCCGGCGATGGCAAGAATGGCGTACTGGGCATAGCCCAGGTTGTTGTTCAGGGGGCCCATGCAGTTGGAATAGGCACCGGCACGATAGGCGTCCTTGCGGAGCTTCTCGTTCAGCTCATCGAACTGCGCCTTGCACACATCCTCGTGGGTGAAAACCTTCACCACCCGCTGGCCGTTGATCATTTCCTCCACATAGCCGTTCACCGCGCCCAGAGAACGCTGCTGGCCGATGAAGAACTTGGCAGATTTTCCCGCAATCAGCTTGGTGACGAACACCACCGCCAGCACGGTAATCAGCTGGAGCACCGTCAGGATGGGAGAGGTGATGATCATCGTGATGAGCACCACCACCAGGGTCACCACCGAGGAAGCGCACTGGGGAATGGCCTGGGAAATCATCTGCCGGAGGGTATCGATGTCGCTGGTGTAGCGGCTCATGATGTCGCCAGCGGGATGGGTGTCAAAGTAGCGGATGGGCAGGGTCTGCATGTGGGTGAACAGCTGATCCCGGATGGAACGCTGGGTGCCCTGGCTGACCTTGGCCATCAGGTAGTTGCAGAAAAAGGCAGACACCAGACCAACGAAATACACACAGGCCATCATGCCCAAAAAGCGCAGCAAGGGGGCAAAATCCGGAACGGCCTGGGACAGCATGGGGGTAATATAGTCATCCACCAGGGCTCCCAGAGAGGCAGAGCTGGCCGCCTGAGCCACCGCGCTGAACACAACGCTCACGCCCACCACTGCCAGGGTACCCTTGTACCGGGCCATATAGGAAAGAAGCCTAGAAATGGTCTGCTTGGGGTTTTTTGCCATGCGGCCGTCGCCGCGCATTTTCACATGAGCCATTATTCCATCGCTCCTTTCGTCTGGGATTCATAGACCTCCCGGTAAATCTCGCTGGTTTTCAGCAGTTCGTCATGCTTGCCCATGTCCACGATCTTACCGCCGTCCATGACGATAATCAGGTCGCAGTTTTCCACGGAGGAAATCCGCTGGGCAATGACGATTTTGGTGGTTTCGGGAATTTCCCCGGACAGCGCCTGCCGGATGGAGGCATCGGTGTGGGTGTCCACGGCGGAGGTGGAGTCGTCCAGAATCAGAATCTTAGGCTTTTTCAGCAAAGCCCGGGCAATGCACAGCCGCTGCTTCTGGCCGCCAGAGACGTTGGTGCCGCCCTGCTCGATGTGGGTGTCGTAGCCATCCGGGAAGGAGCGGATGAAGTCATCGGCACAGGCAATCTTGCAGGCATGAACCATTTCCTCGTCGGTAGCGTTTGGGTTGCCCCAGCGCAGATTTTCCCGGATGGTGCCGGAGAACAGCACATTCTTTTGGAGCACCATGGAAACCGCATCCCGAAGCGCCTTCACATCGTAATCGCGCACGTCCACGCCGCCTACCCGGATACTGCCCTGCGCCACGTCGTAAAGCCTGGGAATCAGCTGAACCAGGGTGGACTTGCTGGAGCCGGTGCCGCCCAGGATGCCCACCGTCATGCCGGAGGCAATGTGCAGATTGATGTTCTCCAGGGCGTACCGGTCGGCGGTCTTGGAATAGCGGAAGGATACGTTGTCAAAGTCCACGCTGCCGTCTTTCACCTGCATCACGGGGTTGTCGCAATCCTTCAGCTCCGGCTCCTCGGTGAGAATCTCCGTGGTGCGGCGCATGGGAGACCGGGACATGGTAATCATCACAAAGACCATGGACAGCATCATCAGCGCACTGAGAATCTGGGTGGTGAAGGTGAACATGGAGGTCAGCTGACCGGTGGTCAGGCCTGCCGCGGCATTGTTTCCGGAAGCAACCACCATGGTTGCGCCCAAATAGGAAATCACCAGAATGCAGGTGTACACGGAAAACTGCATCAGAGGGTTATTGCAGGCCAGAATCCGCTCGGCCTTGCAGAAGTCCTTGTAGATGCTCTCGGACACGGAGGTGAATTTCTCCGTCTCCCGAGCCTCCCGAACAAAGGACTTGACCACCCGGATGCCGTGGACATTCTCCTGAACCACGTTGTTGAGCCGATCATAGGTCTTGAACACCCGGTCGAACAGGGGGAACACCATCCGAATCAGGATGAACAGTCCCAGACCCATCAGCGGCAGCACCACGCAGTACACCAGGCACAGCCGGGGGCTGACGGAGTAGGCGTTCACCGTGGCCAGAATCAGCATCATGGGGCAGCGGATGGCCATCCGGATCATCATCTGGAAGGTCATCTGAATGGTGGCCACATCCGAGGTCAGCCGGGTGACGATGGAGGCCGAGGAGAATTTGTCAATATTGGAGAAGCTGAAATCCTGCACCCGGTAGTACATATCGTGGCGCAGATTCCGGGCAAAGCCCGTAGCAGCCTTGGAGGCATAGTTGGCGGACATAACGCCAAACATCAGCGACACAATGGCGCAGATGAGCAGCTGCAGCGCCTTCTGCCACACCACAGTCATATTGCCCACGGCAATGCCGTAGTCATACAGGTCTGCCATAACCAGGGGGATGGTCACTTCCATGGCTACCTCGCCGATCATGCAGACGGGGCTTACCAGCGCCGTCCATTTATACTCGCGCAGGCACTGGGCGAAACGTTTTATCATTTTCGAGGTTCCTCCTTTTTCATTTTCTCGATGTCAAAATCCGGAGACACATTGTGCAGTGCCCGGAACAGGTACTCCCGGAACTGCGCCTCCTCCTCCGGCGTGAAGCCCTCCAGGAGCTTCTTGTCGCCGCTCTGGATGACGGCGTACATGGTTTCGTTGCATTGCTGTCCTTTGGGCAGAATGTAGACGAGCTTTCGCCGCCGATCCTCCGGATCTTCCCGCACTTCGATGAACTCCTTCTTTTCCAGACGGGCCAGCAGGCCGGAGACCGTAGGGTGGCTCAGATGGAACCGATCCTCAATGTCCTTGGCGCAGGGCGGTGTATCCCGGTGGGCGAGGTAGCCCATGATGTGGCCCTGGGAAAAGGTAAGGTCCATACCGGACAAAGCCTGATCCATCCGCTGCCCCAGCGCACAGTCCAGGCTGCGGAAGATGCGGCCAAAGGTTAACATGCCACGATCACCTCCCTCAATTTACGTAGCAAGCTACGTAATATTTTAGCAAGTTTTTTTGAAATTGCAAGAGGGGGTTCTATGATTTAACAATTCATTCAAAAATACCGCCTGCCGACTTCGCTCGGCAGGCGGTAAACGTCTGTTAATGGGCCCCTGCTTTCAGGGGAAGCTGGGCTCACTCTGTCCCTTCGTGCGCCATGGGCAATGCAATGGCGCGCAGCAGGCACTTTTTAAATCTCGGGTCAGCCCATATCGGCGGCGAGCGCTTGATCGATGAGCTTTTGCAGCGTCTCCGCCTGCTTCTTTTCCGTGATGGCACCTACGATGGGGTCACCCACGATATTGCCGTTGCGGTCGACCACATAGGTGGTGGGGTAGGCAAAAATGTTTGCAGTGAACTTTCCCGCCTCGCCGTCGGAATCGAAATACACATTCTGATAGGTGGCGCCCTTCTTGGCAAGCACATCCTTCGCCTCGGAAATCGCCGTTTCGTCGCCGTCCAGCGTGAAGGTGTTGACGCCGATGAGGGAGCCGCCCTTCTCCGCCAGTTCCTTGTTCAGCGCATCCAGCTCGGAAAGCTCGCCCACGCAGGGATTGCAGGTGGTGAACCAGAAATTCACCACGGTGACGGCGTTGCCGGAGAACAGCTCCTCGCTGGTTACCTCGTTGCCCTCCAGGTCCTTGCCCTCAAAGGCGGGGAACTTCTGGCCGCTGCCGGAGGGTGCGGCCATGTCGCTGCCTCCGGGCATGCTCGTGACATCATCCCCAGGCTCCTGCGCTACATCGGGGAATTTTTCCTCCAGGGCGGTGAGCTTGTTTTCAATGTCGCTGATTTTTTTCGCCTCGCCCCGAAGGAGCTCCAGCTCCTCTGCCGTAAACTGGTCCTGGATGGATTCGATGGTGCTGAGCAGGAAATCCCCGTAGTTTTTGCCGTCCTCCAGCATGGCCATTCCCTTGTCCGCCGCCCGGAAAACCTTCTCCCAAAGGGCCGTATTGTTCGAGAAAATGGCATTCTCCTGGTCCATCAGGTCACTGTACACTTTGGCCGCCTCCTGGGCATTCTTCGGCTCGCCGCTGACCCCTGTGCCGCCGTCCTCCCCGCCGCAGGCGGCCAGAGACAGGGCCATGAGCACCAGAAGCATCAGGGCCAGGAATTTGCTTGCAAAATTTTTCTTATTCATGGTTTTGTTTCTCCTTATGGGTGTTGTCATTTCGCGGCGGCCGGTCTGCCGCCTTTCGTTTGTCTTTGCCCTCTCCGAAGCCGTAGCGGAAGCGCACCGCATTCGTGGGGCAAGCCTGTACGCACATCCCGCAGCGGATGCACTCGGTATGGTTGGGAGTCTTTGTCACATCCACATCCATCTTGCAGGCCTTGGCGCACTTTCCGCAGGACACGCATTTGTTTTCGTCCACCTTCATCTGAAAGAGGGACACATGATTCAGCAGGGCATAGAACGCCCCCAGCGGGCACAGCCACTTGCAAAACGGGCGGTAAAACAGCACACTCAGCACAGCCACCGCCAGCAGAATGGTGAATTTCCAAGTAAACAGGCTGCCCAGGGCCCCCCGAATGCCGGAATTGGCAAGAGACAGGGGGATCGCACCCTCCAGCACCCCCTGGGGGCAGAGGTATTTGCAGAAATAGGGGTCTCCCATGCCCACATCGTTCACCAGGAAGGCCGGCAGGAGAAACACCGCCACCAGCAAAATGGCGTACTTCAGATAGGTCAGCGGTTTCAGCCTCTTCGTAGACAGCTTCTTTGTGGGGATCTTGTGGAGCAGCTCCTGAAACCAGCCGAAGGGGCACAGGAAGCCGCAGATGAAGCGCCCCAGCAAAACGCCCAGCAGCAGGAGAAAGCCCGTAATATAATAGGAAAAGCGGAACTTGGAAGACCCCACCACCGCCTGAAACGCCCCAATGGGGCAGGCCCCGGATGCCGCCGGGCAGGAATAGCAATTGAGCCCCGGCACACAGACGGTTTTTCCCTTGCCCTGGTACAGACTGCCTTTGAGAAAATTCGGCAGGTGCAGGTTGGTCAGCAGGGTCGCCGCCGCCTGTATCCAGCCCCGAAGCCGGGACAGGGTCTGTGAAAATAGTTTACCCAATGCCCACACACTCCAGACATAATTTGATTGCTTTGCTCAGCACCGTTGCCGCTTCCCCCCGGTAAGCGCCAAAACACAGCATGGCAGCCCCGGCCAGCAGCAGCAGGACCTGGGCCCCAGCTTTTTTCCTGTGACTCAATCTGCATCACCCTCCCTTGTTGATCGATGTGCCTCGCCCCCGCCGGGGACGGGCCTGCCGGATACCGGCTTTCTTCCCCGGTAGTATTCCTGCTTCCGGGCATACATGGCAAGATCCGCCTCCTTGGTGAGCCGCTCCACAGGAAACTCCGGATGGTCGCGGGCTAAGGCACACCCGGCGGAAATGCTCAGCTCCTTCACCTTTCTCCCGGACCAGGCTGCCACGATCCGCTGGAGCTCCGCCAGGATCTGCCGGGCCTGTGGCCGGGACATATGCCCCAGCACCACGAACTCATCCCCACCGATGCGGAAGATCTTCCCCCGATCCCCCACCGCCTGGGTGATGCATTGGGCAGCGCCGCAGATCAGCTCGTCCCCCGCCTCGTGCCCCAGGGCATCATTGACCCTCTTGAGGCCGTTGATGTCCATGAGGAAGACGGTCAGATCCGCCGGAACGGAAGGCGCGTACTGCTCCAAGGACTCATGGTATGCCAGCCGACTGAATACGCCGGTCAGAGGATCTACGGAGCTCTTCATGCGCTGCTCCATCAGCTTTTTTTCCATACGAAGCTGCTGGGCCGTATAATACTCGTAGATCCATTGAAGCAGGATGCTGACAACCCCAAAGAGCGCCAGCAGAGCCACCAGAGCTTGCAGCAGGAAAACAGAGATATTCCGGCGCAGGCTTTCGCTGACATCTATGCCTTGCAGGTACAGCTCCTTGAAGATGGCCTTTCGCAGAAACAGGATGCACAGAATGCCCACCACCACCGCAACCGTTTCCGAATAGATCAGCCGCTTCCGGTTTCCGGACTCTTGCATCGCCGGGGGGCAGTCGCACAGCTCCGACAAGCGGTTTTTCACCGACTTCCGGGACAGGACCCAATGGACACCGCAGCAGGCGATCACCGCCAGAACATAGGACAGCCAGTCCCGGAATATGGGATAGGAAAAGAGATTCTCTAAAATCATTGGCCGCAGCATGGGGAAGCAACAGGATAAGGCGGCGAAAACGCACAGCCCATGGAGCCATGTGCAGGCCGCCCCGATCGCCCCTATGCCCAGATAGACATACCTACGGGGCTTTCGAAAATAAAGGTCAAAGAGCCAACCGGCCCCCACCGCAAACAGCACCCTGGCAGCTGCCAGCATCACGGAGCCAAGAGGCATACCGCTGGCAAAGGGAGAAAACATCCGGTCGAGGGGGGACAGGCTATAGGAGCCGACCCACATAGACGTGGCCGCAAAAACGCATACCACCGGCACGCTCCCCTGGGCCCCCAGCATCATGGCCGCCACGATCACAAGAATGTGCAGCGTGGTGGTGGAAACCACGGGAAGCTCAATATATCCCAAATAGGAAAAGGCAAACACCGCCTCCCAGGCCATCAGCATCAGGATGATCTCCTGCAATTTCTTTTTCGTAAGAGCGATCCCATATCGCTGTCGAAAACGCTCCATAGGAAGTCCCTCCTTGTGTTTCTATTTTGTGGGGGAATGGCAACAATCCTGCTCTGCTGCTTTCATTGACCCTCCGGTACTGTAGTCAGAAAGGTCAATTGCATTGGCAGCACCACAGTACGGGCATTTTATAGCCCCTCCAGCGCCAGAGCGTTCTGGGTCCGGTACAGGTCGGCGTATACGCCGCCTTTTTTCAGGAGCTCCTGGTGCGTGCCTATCTCGGTGATGCGGCCGTCGGAGATGGAGACGATGCGGCTGGCAGAACGGATGGTGCTCAGGCGGTGGGCGATGATCAGTGTGGTCCGTCCCTTGGAGAGGTTGTCGAAGGCCCGCTGGATCTTGGACTCCGTTACGGAGTCCAAGGCAGAGGTTGCCTCGTCCAGGATCAGGATGGAGGGGTTCATCAGGAATATCCGGGCGATGGCCACCCGCTGCTTCTGTCCACCGGACAGGAGGGTCCCACGCTCGCCTACATAGGTCTGGAACCCGTTGGGCATAGCCTGGATGTCGTCGTAAATTTCTGCCCGTCTGGCGGCCTCCATGACCTCCTGGTCGGTAGCGCCGGGGCGGCCATAGCGGATATTCTCCAGGATGGTGTCCGCAAAGAGAAATACGTCCTGCTGAACAATGCCGATGGCCTTGTGGAGGCTCTTTTGGGTGATGCTTCGCACATCCAGGCCGTCAATAGAAATGCTGCCGCCGGTGACATCGTAAAACCTGGGGATCAGCTGACACAGGGTGCTCTTGCCGCCGCCGGAGGGACCCACAATGGCAATGGTCTCCCCGGGGGCCACCTGCAGGCTCACATCGTGAAGCACCGCCAGGTCTCCGTCATAGGCAAAGGACACATGGTCCACAGTGATCTCGCCCTTTACATTTTCCAGGGGCTTTGCCTCCTTGCTGTCCCGGATGGTGGGCTCGGTGCGCATGATCTCTACAAACCGGTTCAGCCCGGCAAAGCCATTGGCGAAGAGCTCCGAAAAGGTGGATAGCTTCCGCATGGGCGTAACGAAGGTGGCAATATAGAGGCTGAAGGTGATCAGGTCCCGATAATCCATTCTGCCCTTCATGATCATATAGCCGCCCATGGCGATGACCGCCACATTCATACTGGTGAGAAACAGCTCCATGGCACTGTTGAAGGCACCCATAGCCTTATGAAAGGACCGCTTGGAGGTCTTGAACATCTCGTTGGCGGCGTTGAACCGGGCCATCTCCACCTCCTCGTTGCCGAAGGCCTTGGCGGTGCGGATGCCGGAAAGACTGCTTTCGATCTCCGTATTGATGTGGCCGGTCTTCTGCTTGACCACCACGGAGACCTTGCTCATATTGCTGCGCATGGTCATGATCACCACCAGGAAAATGGGGATGAGGATCCCCACTGCCAGAGCCAGCTCCCAGCGGATGGTCGCCATGACGATGAGCGCGCCTACAATGGTGATGAAGGAGGTCAGCAGGTCCTCCGGCCCGTGATGGGCCAATTCTGTCAGCTCAAACAGGTCTGCCGTCAACCGGCTCATCAGCTGCCCCGTCCGGTTGGCATCGTAAAAGTCATAGCTCAGCTCCTGCATATGGCGAAACAGATCCTCACGAATGTCCGCCTCCACCCGGATGCCGAAGGTATGGCCGAAATAGCAGACGATATAGTTCAGTCCTGCCCGCAAAACATAAACAATGGCAGCGGTGATCATCAGCCCAAAAAACACCCCGTATTTTCCGTTTGGAAGCAAATCGTACAAGCTCTTCCGGGTCACCAGAGGAAAAGCCAGGTCAATCAGGGCAATCAGTGTGGCGCAGCCAATGTCCAGGGCAAAGAGCCCCTTGTGATTTCCGAAATAGTGGAGAAAAATCCCCAGAGGACTTTTCTTCCGGTATTCTTCCGTGGTCATGGTTACTCTCCTTTTTCTTCTTTTTCTGCCAGTATAGCAGATTTGTGGGCCGGATGCAATCCCTTGCCATCCTCCGATATTTATGCTATAGTATCCCCAAAAAAGGAGGCACCCTATGGAACTGATTTACCTGGACCCCGGCATTGTGGTCTGCCGGAAAGAGCCGGGGATGGACTCGGAGAAGGACGTGCCGGAGGCTCTGAGAGGGCAGCTCGGCGGGGAGATTTTCCCCATCCATCGGCTGGACAAGGGCGTGGGGGGCCTCATGGTTTATGCCCGGACGAAGCCTGCCGCCGCATTCCTGAGCAAAGCCGTAACGGATGGGGCCCTGGAAAAAGAATACCTGGCTCTTGTCCATGGCTGCCCCCCCATTGACGGCACCTGGCAGGACCTCCTCTGGAAGGACAGCCGGAAGAACAAGGTCTTTGTGGTCAAGCGCCCCCGGGCAGGGGTCCGGGAGGCAAAGCTGTCCTACCGGGTTTTGATTTCCGGAGAAGAGAGTCTGGTCCGGGTCCACCTGTACACCGGCCGGAGTCACCAGATCCGGGTCCAGTTTGCCTCCCGGGGATATCCCCTGGTGGGAGACCACAAGTACGGCAGCCGGTCCAAGGTAGAAACCCTTCGGCTCTTTTCCGCCGGACTGAAGTTCCCCTGGCAGGGAAAGGAACTGTCCTTTTCACTGGAGCCGGATTGGGGCACCGGTTTATAGCGCAGTCCCATCTTCCGGGACCTCTTCGATCTCTACGATTTGGGAAAAAGGGATCTCACGGCCATCCGTGAGGATCAGCCTGCCCTCGTAGAGGTCGATTTTTTTCACTTGGCCCTCCACCGGCAAAAGCGCTCCTCCCTCTTTTTTTCTGTCGGCGCAGTAGACCGTCATTTTCACCTTAGGCTGCCGGTCCAGATGCTCCCGGATGGCTTTCAGGGTCTCGTTGAGGGCCTGAAGGCTTTCCTCTGTCAGGAACACCGGCCCTTGGGTCAGTCTCCCCGCTTCTCCGATCACACCGTCGTAGCCAGTCAAGGCAGAAAAGGGGGCGAACTGCGCCGCCCGCTCTTCCTCCGGGAGCCGCTTCCGGGCAGTGGGCTGCGGCCAGGGCGCGTGCAGGATGGATTGGTATTTGGGATCCATAGTCATTCTCCTATAAAACCGCGAACCGGTCCATTAGGACCGGTTCGTTGATCTCTCTATGTTAGCCGTTCCGCACGGTCATAAACAGGCTCTCCATCTCCCGGGAGGTATCCTCGGGGAGGAAGTCGAAGGAGGTGGCGTTGCGCAGAGTCTCCTGGCTGGGATAGGCTACAGGGTTGGAGGCCAGCTCCGGATCCAGATACTGCTTGGCCTCGGTCTCCGGCACGGAGTAGCCGATGAAGTCCAGATTCTGGGCGCAGATTTCCGGATCCAGCAGGAAGTTGATAAAGGTCTCGGCAGCATCCTTCTCCTTGGCGCAGGTGGGGATCACGCAGCCATCCACAAAGAGGTTAAAGCCCTGGTGCTCCGGCTGATAGAACTTCAGGTCCGGGTTCTCCTCCACCATGGTCAGGTAGTCACCGGCGTAGTAGGGGGCAATGTAGGCCTCCTCGTTCTCCATGGCATCGAAGATCTGGTCCATAACGTACTGCTGCACCACAGGCTTCTGCTCGGCCAGCTTGTCGGCGCAGGCCTGGAGCTCGGCAGAATCGGTAGTGTTCACAGAGTAGCCCAGCAGATACTCGGCAATGCCAAAGGCATCCCGGGAGTTGTCGAACATCAGGATCTTGCCCGCGTACTTCTCGTTCCACAGCAGCTCCCAGCCGGTGACATCCGCCTCGTCTACATACTTGCTGTTGTAGATGATGCCCACGGTGCCCCAGGTGTAAGGCACGGAGTACTTGTCCTCGGGATCGAAGCTCAGCCCCCGGTAGGCATCGTCAATATACTGGGCATTGGGGATGTTGTCGTAATTCAGCTCCTGGAGCATGCCCTCCTGGCGCATCCGGCCGATCATATAGTCGGAGGGGATGACCACATCCACAGTGATGCCGCCGTTTTTCAACTTGGCGTACATGGTCTCGTTGGAATCGAAGGTGGAGTACTGCACCTTGATGTTGGGGTACTTCTTCTCGAACTCGGCAATCACATCAATGGAATCATCATCACCCTCAGCAATATACTGGCCCCAGTTGTAGACATAGATGGTGGTAGTATCTTCCTTCTTGCCGCAGCCGGTGAAGAGGCTGAGGGCGAGAGCGGCAACAAGTAAGGCGGAAATAAACTTTTTCATATTCTTTTCTCCTTTTGTGGTTGGGCCGATGGGGGCATCGGCCCTTACAGTTCTAAAATTTATTTGGCCCGGTCGGCAATCTTTTTCTTGTCTCCGGCCAGCTGAATGAGGTTCATCGCGGTCATCAGCACAAAGATCAGCAGGAACAGCAGGGTAAACATGGCGTAGATCTTTGGCTGGATAGGCTTTTTGGTGTAGGAATAGATTTCCACAGGCAGTGTGACAAAATCCAGACCCGTAACAAAATAGCTGATGACGAAATCGTCCAGACTCATGGTAAAGGCCATGATGGCGCCGGACACCACGCCGGGCATGATCTCATGAATGGTCACCCGGAAGAAGGCCTGGACCGGCGTACACCCCAGGTCCATGGCGGCATCCGACAGGGAGGCATCCATCTGCTTGAGCTTTGGCATAACGTTGAGGATCACGTAGGGCAGGTTAAAGGTGATGTGGGCAATGAGCAGCGTCCAGAAGGTCAGGCTGTTCCGCTGGCCCAGCATCTTGGTGCCCACGAACACGAAGAGCAGAGACAGGCTGACACCGGTGACAATATCCGGGTTGGTCATCGGGATATCCGTCAGAGTCATGGCCACTTTCCGAAGCTTCGGGTTCAGGTTGTTGATGCCCACGGCAGAGAGGGTGCCAAACACCGTGGCAATCAGGCTGGCCAGGACAGACACCAGCAAAGAATTCCCCAGCAGCTCCAGCAGGGTCCGGTCCTGGAAAAGGCGCTGATACTGCTTCAGTGTGAAGCCGGAGAACTGGGTAATGTCCTTGCCCGTATTGAAGGAGGCCACCACCAGCACCGCCATAGGGATATACAGGAAGATAAAGATCAGAATGGTGATGATCTTATTGGCTCTTTTCATACCACCACATCCCCCTCATCCCCGCCAAAGCGGTTCATAATGCCGGTGCAGACAAAGACCAGGAGCATCAGCACCAGGCTCAACGCGGCACCCAGGTTTGGGTTGTTGCCCTGCTTGAACTGGCGCTCGATGACGTCGCCGATGAGCACCGTATCGGTGCCGCCCAGCTTCTGGGAAATATAGAAGGTGGACACGGCGGGTACAAACACCATGGTCATGCCGGAGAGAATGCCAGGCATGCTCAGGGGAAACACTACCTTGTGGAACACCTGCACCGGGGTGCAGCCCAGATCCTCCGCCGCTTCAATGAGCCGCCGGTCGATTTTCACCAGCGTGGCGTAGAGCGGCAGGATCATATAGGGCAGATAGTTGTACACCATGCCCAGCACCACCGCCCCAGGCGTCCGGATCAGGCGGAGGGTGGGAAGACCGATCTTCGCCAACAGGCTGTTGATGATGCCGGTGTCCTGCAGCAAGCCGACCCAGGCCAGGGTCCGCAGCAAAAAGCTCATGCACATAGGCAGCATGATCAGCATGTAGAGGAATTTCTGGGCGGTTTCGGAGCAGTGGGCGATGTAGTAGGCCACCGGGTAGCCCAGCAGCAGACAGATCATCGCCGAGACAAAGGAATAGGCAATGGATTTCCACAGCACCGGCAGGTACATGCCCAGATTTCTCAGATTGCCCAGAGTAAATACCCCGGTGGAAGGATCTGTCAGGGCATAATATCCCACCACACCCAGAGGCACCAGGGTAAACGCCGCCATCCACAGCAGATATGGGGTGCTTAAAAGGACGGAGTTAGTCTTCTTCATTCCCGGCATCCTCCGTCAGCTCATCGTACTCGGCAGAGTAGGAGCTGTAGTCGCCAAACTGACCGGAGTATTCACTCTTGTGCATGATGTGAATGTCCTCCGGGTTCAACCGAATGCCGATGGTTTCGCCTACGCCGTGGAAATCTGTGGTCTGGAGCAGCCACTTGAAGCCCCGGAAATCCACAATGATATCGTAGTTCAGGCCCTTGAAGGTAATGCTTGTGACGGTGCCCACCAGATGACCCTCAGAAACCGGCACAATGTCAATATCCTCCGGGCGGATAACCACGTCCACAGGCTCGTTCTCTTCGAAGCCCTTGTCCACGCACTGGAAGACCCGGCCAAAGAACTTGACCCTGTAATCCTCCAGCATGACACCGTCCAGAATGTTGCTTTCGCCGATGAAGTCCGCCACGAAGGCGTTTTTCGGCTCGTTATAAATATCCTCGGGGCGGCCGATCTGCTGGATGCGGCCCTTATCCATGACCACGATGGTATCGGACATAGACAGCGCCTCTTCCTGATCGTGGGTCACATAAATGAAGGTAATGCCCATAGCCTGCTGAATCCGCTTCAATTCGTTCTGCATATCCTTGCGCAAGCGAAGATCCAGGGCACCCAGAGGCTCATCAAGCAGCAGTACCTTGGGACGGTTTACCAGAGCGCGGGCAATGGCCACTCGCTGCTGCTGACCGCCGGATAGGGCGTCTATTCGCCGATTCTCATAACCTTTGAGACTGACGATCTCCAGCATCTCCCGCACCCGTGTGTCGATCTCGTCCTTAGGGACCTTGTTGACCTTCAGGCCGAAGGCCACATTGTCGTACACATCCAGGTGAGGGAACAACGCATACCGCTGAAAGACCGTATTGATCTGCCGCCTATAAGGCGGGACATCGTTGATCGTCTTCCCGTCGAAGGTCACCGTGCCGGAGGTGGGCGTCAAAAAGCCGCCAATGATCCGCAAGGTGGTGGTTTTGCCGCAGCCGGAAGGGCCCAGCAGCGTCAAAAATTCGTGATCGTTGATGTAAAGATTAATGCCGTCGAGAATGCGTTCCCCGTCGAACTCCATGGTAAGATCCCGGAGCCTGA
>OIZO01000834.1_pt1 | contig 18469 bp, 14 predicted proteins | sample 1588551 | NCBI WGS metagenome assembly OIZO01 (sample SAMN03283271) | human gut metagenome | biome: human-associated habitat; material: feces | host: Homo sapiens | place: Peru | collected 2012 | reverse complement strand
TAATCCACCTTATAAGCTTTCTTGAAAAAGTCCAAGTTCACTTTGGGCAGGACAAAATCTTTGTAGTCTGCTTTTCGGACTGCGGTAATTTTGATTTTGTGCATAAAACCTCATTTCAACTTACAAATCACAACCTGATTAGAATAATCCTGCACAGTCTCTAAGATTTTAGTATTCTTCCAGTCAATTTTCAAATCAGATAAATAAGACATTACAGGTTCATAATACAAATCATTTATAGAAAGTGACTTCTTTCCATTCAATTCAAAGAATGCAGCAATCCAAGCCTCTTTTGCAAAACTTGTCGTAACGATATTAGTTCCTTTAGAAAAAAGCCCCGGTTTATCTCTTGTAATAAATTTACAATCAATCGAAGTTTTTATTGCAGCTTCTATTCCATGTTCCAAACTCAAATTAGAGCCATACATCGAAGCCATTTTCTCTTTGATGTATTGTTTGTTTACCAAATCCTGGATATTCAATAATTTTGAAAAAGCAAATAACAAATCATAAGTAAAAGGAAATCTTAGACAGACAAGTGACATCACAATTACATTTTTATCAGCTTCTGAAAGCTTATAAAAACTTTCTGGTGTAAAGTTCTTAACTATGGCCCTGTTTAATGCGCTTGATTTTGTAATTACAGAGTAAATTGCATTTGCAGCTTTCTTTGCTCGATTATCACCGGAGCTGGAGCTTTGCTCTTTTACCTTAAGAAGTAAGCCCTCCTTATCAATATCTTTTGTTTCAAGATATTCAATAATAGAGTCAATCATTATATCAACAGGAAGCGGCTGTTCGTTTCCTATGATTTTCTTTTTTTCTGTCATTTATTTAATTACTCCCACTGGTATCAATAATTCAAGAATATGGCTTCCGCCATGTGTTATAACTTTTTCTCCAGAAGAACCAAATCCATTTGTATCTCTAAAATATACAGATTTATCTTTCTTTCCTAAACGATATTCTTTGTTGTTTTCAATAAAAGTAATAGCCTGTTCTTCTGTATCAAACTGAACGAATCTTTTACTCTTAGAAAGCATCACAGTTTTCTGACCGGCTGTAAGTTTTAGATTCAGTTCAGCTTCAATATTTCCATGGTCAGTAGAAATATAAACTTCATATCCGGCATTTCGTAGTTCTTTTACAGCATCGCAAATACAAGATTTTTCAATCCAAAGTTTTGTATTTATAAAAAGCTGCTCATATCCCAGAATATTTCCATGCATCAATTCATCAAGGCCGTTTGTAACAAACCCGGCTACAGTTACGTCGGAAGATGGAAGCTTTATTTTCTCGTTGTTCTTTACTGCTTCATAAGAAACTTGATATGTCTGCTTTTGATGTTTTTCAATCCAATACTTCTTAAACAAGTCTCCTTCAGTTCTATTAGTAATAGTAAGATCTGGTTTCTTTCCGGCAAAAATTGACTGTCTGGCCCAAGCTGTAATGCTTGGAAGCCATGATAAAGTTGTTTTTTCCTCAACATTTAGTTTTTCGTTTTCAAGATAATGTTTTAATAAAGTCCATTGCCAGTAATTCATTCCATCAATTACAATAAAAGCAATCTTGTTATTTTTTGTACTGGCGGCTATATAATCCTGAACCTTATCAATAGTAATCGGATGTCTGAGGCCGCTCATCGAGAACAAAGAATCATAATGATTGTTTACAAAAAACTGGAAACGATTATTTATGGTATTTAAAATTTCATTGTATTTATCAAAATATTCTTTGTTATTTAGTTCAAAAATCGCATACCCCAATTCACCTAATTTTGGAGCAATTTCAAACCAATCCTTATACTGGTCTCCGATAGTTTTAATTCTTTCAGTAAGGAATTCAAAAAGTTCGTTTATTAATTTCTGTAAGTCTTTTTCCTGTTTTGATTCAATATTATTTTCAATTGAACCAGTAATCTTTAAATTTGCAATTTCTTTTGCAAGCATAGGATTTTCAAAATTAATTTCTTCGCTTTTCAACGCATTTATAAATTCCAAGAGTTTTTGTTTATCTGAAAAGTCTTTAACTTTAGTTCCAAAATAAGGTTTACCAATATTTTCTAAAAAATCATTAATTGCTTTGTTTGGTTTTTCATTATTTGTATAAACTGAAATCAAAATTGCAAGGCAGCGTTCTTTTGATTTATTCAGTTTCCATGCCTGAAAATCTATTCCATATAAGTTTTCCAGCATGAATTGAATTGTTTCTTCGTAAGATAATTCATTAAAGATGCTAAGAGAATCTATTGTAGAAAGAGCATTAAAACTAAGCCCATTAATTGCATTCTCATCAAAGTTTCTAAAAATATCCTTCGGTTTTAGTTCAACAACAAAGGCAGATTCCTTCATATCATCAACTAGAGGATATTTACCAGTAATAACAATAATTGTTTTTTCTCTGCCTTTTACTTCAAGTTCATATTCCATACGAACTTGAATACCAGGTTTTACAAAAATAAGTTTGTAGTCTTCCTGAGTTAATCTATCTTGAACTTCTGTAATTTCCAGATATTTTTGAGAATCAATTACAATTATAGGTTTATTTGTAGACGGCGTAACCTTCTGTATTATTGTTTCAAACCATCTGCTCATACAGTCACCTTCAACATCATAAGACATTCAAGTTCTGGAATAACCTGTTTGTCAGTTTCATAGTTTGAAATCCAAGTATCATATTCAGACTTATACTTACGAACTCTATAATTTTTAATCTGCTCAATGCCAATTCGCTCTGCTTGTTGAATCTGGAAATTAAATGCCTTTTCTCTGTTTTCTCTCATTGTAACAGAATGAGCATTTATTTCACTTTCCATAGAAGAATAAACGGACTGCAAATGTTCTTCCGCGATAGGCTGCATCTTTTCAAACAATTCTTTTGAATTATTATCTTGTCCATCAACCTTAGCACCAAGTTCACCCATACTAAGCTTTGTCCATAAGGCCTGTGAATATGGAGCAAAGTATTGATTTTCAGATGATATAAAAATCGGTACTACTTTGCTTTGTTTTTCATAAGCGTTATGGGCAGAAATATTCCATAACATAAATGTTCCGGCAGCGTTTCCTTCTTGCGGTACTTTAATCACAGGAACAGCCACATCCTCATTTACAGGAACTGCCTCAGTAAGCATTTTTTGAATTAAATCACTTTGAATAGTAAGAAGTTCTGGTACTGGATTATCCAAACTAACCTTTGTATCAAAAGTATAATATTTTGGTGGTTCATCCTTAAATAAGTTCACAGCCAAGCCGTCAAAGGTTAATTCATATTTTATATTTCTATCAAAGAAATATGCTTCGCACAATTTTCTAAGCCAAACAGGAATAGGACTATGCTTTATCTTTTCAGTTTCAGTAAGATTAATGCTGCTATCTTTTGTTGTAGGCAGCTGTTTTTCAGTAACTTTGTAGTCTGCAAGTTTTTCTTTAATATCACTAAGCCATTCTGTACTTTCAGATTCAAACTTACTTGGATCAAGTAATGATGTTCGATAAAGTTTATTTACAGTATTAATTTCAAGAGTGCTATCCAAAACATCATTTGTTTTATCAATTCCCATTTCTGCAAGAATTATATTAAGTTTAGTTTCAATAACTTCATAAACACGGCTGTCGATAGAATTATCAATCATCATGTTAATTGCAAGAACTTCATGGCTCTGACCAATACGGTCAACACGACCAATACGCTGTTCAATCATCATCGGGTTCCATGGTACATCATAATTGATAACAATATGAGCAAACTGCATGTTCAAAGACTCACCGGCAGCATCAGTAGAAACTAAAACCTGTACTTTATCTTTGAATTTCTTAAGAGCCTCGCCACGTTCATCTGCATCCATAGAACCATTAATTGCAACAGATGTATAACCACCGCGATTAGACAGCTCTTGGCAAAGCATATTTTGAGTAGAAGTAAATTCGGTAAAGATAATGAACTTCAAGTCCATATTATTTTCTGCTTTTTTAAGTTCATCAAGTCTACGCAAAAGGTACTCAAATTTTACATCAACTTCATTGGCCTTACAGTGTTTTGCTTCTGAAAGTAAATCTTTTAATTCAGTTAGCTCAGTTTCATATGCTGCAGCTGTGTTTTGAATCTGTTCATTTATTTTTTCTTCAAAGTCTAAACTAAGCTGAGCGTCTGCATCTTCTTCCAAAATTTTCTGAGCCATATTCTCATGTGTTAAAGCCAGATTTTTTTCAGTTTCAAGTCTGTTTGCACGTTTTTCAATTGCATCAAAAATTGCCTGTGTAGATGATGACATCATTCTCTGGAATAAAACCATGACAAAAGCATAAGATGTATTTTTAGTTTTCGTTGCTAAATCAAATCCTTTCTTAACATATTCAGTTACAGAATCATAAAGAGCCTGCTGAAGTTTGTGTTTTGAATCATCATATTGAGCAACAAGTTTTTCTGTACGTCTTTTATTAAAAAGCGGTTTCCCTGAATAGTCTATTGCCTGACGTTTTTCAGTTCTAACAACATAAGGCTCAAGTTCTTCAAGTGTAGGTTTTGCTTCACCACTAAATGCATCATTATTTAAAAGCTTCATAATACGGCGGAAGTGGTCAGACTTTCCGCGGTGTGGTGTAGCAGAAAGAAGCAGTACATTAGGTATGGCAGAACACAGTTCTTTTGCCATCTGAAAACGTCCAACATTCTCATCGCTCCCGCCGACTTTATGACATTCATCTATAATTAACAAATCAAAGTCAGCATTAATAACACTTTCAATTCTATATTTATTATATGCGTCTATTTTTTCTTTGCTCCAGCCACGGCGAGATTCAAGCGGTCTCAAAGAATCCATAGAAACAATTATCTGATTATTCTGCTGCCAGATATTTATGTCGTTATCAGCATCTAGTCTACCAAATGTTTTAGCCATAGAGCCAATAAACTCAGAATTATAAATATGGAACTTTTCATTGAAATGTTTTTTTAATTCAGATTGCCACTGTGTCATTGCAGAAAGAGGAACAACTATCAAAGTTCTTTTTACAATGCCTCTAAGTTTTAATTCTTTAAGACAAAGACCAGCTTCAATTGTTTTTCCCATACCAACTTCATCTGCAATAAGGTATCGGCAATATGCGCCATTCATCACCTTTTCAAGAGCAAGAATCTGATGTGGCAAAGGGATTACATTGCTTTCATAAGGAGAAAGAATAGATTGGCTTGCCATCTCGTTTTTTATGCGGGCGGCCATGGCTCTGTATTGTAAGTTCTGCAAACTTACTTCTGGTGTCTCATCAGTAATTTCTTCTGTACGTACATCAATGGTTTGTCCGGTTGCAAGAATCCGGATTTTAGTAATTGATTTGCCGAATACAGTTTTCGAGGAAATAATTTCTATAGGCTGGTTATTGTACTGCATAATATTTTCTTTATTGTTTATTCTGAATAATTAAGGAAATCTCCTTTTAATTTCTCTTTAAAACTCGTCATTATTAATTTTCTTGAATCTGCTCTGCCATCAGGAGTCTTAAATTTTGACAATGCCGTTTCAAAGAATTTTATCATTTTTTCGTTTGTATCTAAAAGTGCATTATTCAGAGTTTTTAAGAACAAAATGTAAAAATTTTTTTGGTCAGAATAATCATACTGCTCTAATTTTTTATAGGCTTTTCTAATTTCAAAAAATGAATCAATGAGAACATCAAGTTTTGTTATGTCAAAATTTTTTACAAACAAATCATCATAGTATTTTTCAAATATAGCCTTTTTTTGATTTGAAGCTTTTTCTGGAAATCCAAAATTTGAGAACAGAATTTGGCCAAGACGTTCCATACTTATCTGTTTTGAGTACTTAGAAGAAGTATTTCCTATGTCGCCAGATTTTCTACTATATTGTATCCCCTTTTCTGATAAATACTGTTCTATTTGTATCTGTTCATTTGCTAGAGATTTCAAATCGATAATTGATATTTTATTTTGACTATTAGTATATTCTGCAATCTTGTTTTTTGTGTTAATCTCTTGCGAAGTTTTAAAAATTCTAAGCAAAAGTTGACAATTTGATAAATAGTTTTCTATATTCCGATTATCTAACTGTTTAAAATCATGGATTGTCCTTAAAGTTTGTCCACCATTTACAATTTGAAAATTATTAATTGTAAGTTTAAACTTTTTACCACCATTTGTTGGTATTGAAATTACATCTTCCGCTGTTAAAGTTAATCCATTATTATACATAAAGAATTTGGAAGGCTCTTTTTCTAATGTCGCAGCCATATTCTTATTAAATTTTGATTTAGCAATAAAACCTCTTACATTATCAAATAAAACACCAAAATCCATACTTGTATTATTTAGTAGAGAATAATCTTCCATTGAATAATCATTCCTATATTCTTGATTGTTGCAAGTTATTCGTAATAATTCATTTGCAGTAATTCTTATAATATAAGATTTAGATGAAGAGATATTATCTTCAGAAAAAGGAAGCAAAGCATCACTATCAACATGTAAAACCGCATTTATTGCAGAAGGACGCAATGTTATCATTTGTGAAATCTTTTCAAGTCCAATAGTAATAATTTCTAAATCATATAGTTCTTCAAGATTTGAAAATTCCGATATTTTAGTAGACAATTCTTTTGATTCATTACTCACGATATAAAATTTTAATTTCCACACGTCCTTTCCATTATATTTTACAATTATTTTATCTGCATAATCTTTAAGCATACCTTTTAAAGTGTTTGTTTTTTCATTTTGTATTGCCTGTATAAATTTTGTTGTAATAAATGATTCATTGACACTCTGTTGTCTATCTTTATCAAATTTTTCCCTGTATTTGAAATTGAAAATATTAATAACATTATTTTCCTCATCAAAAAATATGGCATCAACACCGCAATCTTCATTTCTAACATTGAAAACAGTTGAATTAAAATCCATATCTGTAATCAGAGGTGTTATATCCGATATATCTTTTAAATCGCACAGATTACTAAGCATTAAAAAATAAAATCCAAAACGTGCTTTTTGAATATCCGAAATACTCGATAAATCTTTATCCAAATCTTTTTCAAATAATTCGAAATAATGAAGACATTTTTCGTTAAGAATTTTAAAGTCATTAATATTTGTCATTTTAGATTCCCCTATATTTATTTACACCTTACTTGATGCAATATCATAATAGTTCAACAAGGTCTCATCTTCCGTGAGCAGATTTTCCGGAATCTTATCTCCTATTGTGACAATTCGCTTGAAATCTTTTTTCTGGTAGCAATCTTTGAAACCAGCTTTTATTGCCTCAAGACGGACATCTTTGATTTTCTTTGCTTTGCCGCTTTCTATTTGGTCTACATAGCCTTGCCAGATTTTTAGGAGTTGCTTGTTACGCAATTCATCGCGGTCTTTTTGTTCGTTCATATCTGGAATACGCCAGGAACCGTCAGATTCTTGAATGAAGTTTTCTTCAAGCACGTCTTTTAGCTCAACCTCAACTTCGCCTTTGCGGTTTATGGTGTATGCTTTACGATAGTCCGGCTGAATATCTTGATATTTGAGAGGTTTTTCTTCAAGTTTCTCTTTAATCCATTGTATTGCGTCATTTTCACTTTCAATGATTGAAACGAACAAGCTTGGCTGATCTGTAATGTTGTGCTTTTTCTTGAGCTCGTGATATTGATTCAGTTGTGCAGATGTAAATATCATGCCGTCTTCTTGAATGTAGCGATTGAGCAAACCTTCCTGGAAGTCTGCCGCATCGAGAGGAACAGGGAGTCCGCGCATAAAGAAATATGTGATAAGGCGGTCGTAAAGGACTTTGGGGCTGCGCTCGATTACGCTTGTCGTCCGCTCGTCTTTTACGGCTGGAATCGGCAAATGTTCCAGATGCTCTGAAACAAAGCTCCATGTATTTGCTCGCGAATCCTGAATCATAAACTGTTTTGTGAATGTTTCTGACGGTTTGTAACAGCTGATAACAAGGTCTTGTTTTACGGCGGTAGGTGTTGTGACAGCCTTAAAACTTCCTTGTTTTTTATCAAGGGAAGATACATTTGCAATTACAAAACCGACACGGTTAAGTCCGAGCTGAATTGAATTCCATACAGACGCAGCTGTATTTGAGAATTCTATTGTAATCCAATGACCAGGTTTTAATACACGGTAATACTCTGCAAAACATTTTTGCATTATATTTTGGTATTCAAGCAAACCTTTATGCTGAGTATCATTTTCTATAGCTTCCTCTTTGTTGTTTGTTTTTACTTTTAGCCAAGATTCCTGAATAAAATTTAATTCAGAATAATTAATATTTGCACCAAACGGTGGATCTGTAAAAATATAATCGATTGAATTATCAGAGATATTAAAATTTTCAGCAGATGATATCAAGGTAAGATTTTTCGCTCCTAGTTTTTCATAGGCTTTAATAAAATCATTAAGTTTTCCTACAAATAATTTAAATACATTCGATTCAGCAATTAACGACGGAACATATAAAGTTCCTGCTAGATTTCCATTTCCTCTTTTTCCTTGATTATATCGGACTAATTTTGATGTAAGAAATGTATCAATTGAATCAAATACATTTAAAACTTTGTTTTTATCATTTATCCTATCGCGAATTGATGAAAGTATCCAAAGATTTCGTTTTGTATAAAATTGATGAACATTTGTTATTCCGTCTTTGTCATTTCTATGAGCCTCTCTACCTTCACACATTTCATCTTTTGGATACCAGTATGGAATATCAGAATTTTCAATTTTCTTTATCAAGTCAAAATCAAATTCATCAGGCTTCTTTTCATGTCTTTTGCCTTTTTTATCAACATACTGAATGAGAACTGGCACTGTTTTCGATTGCTGAATTGTCTTGTTCGTTGCCTTATCAAAAACAGTCTGCATAGCTTTTGAAACCTGTTTTTTTGTGTGTTTTGCTCCACAGTTTGGACAGGAAAATTCTTCTTTTACTTTTGGAATAGACATATCAACAGCGGCATCATAAAAAACAATCTCTCCGCCGCAATCTGGACAAATAAAAACATCGCTCCAAACAACATAATTAATCTTTCCAATGCTTCCGTCTGTGTGGCGAGTTTCATACATCCAGCCACATTCTTTTTCCACTTCCGCAAGAATCTTTTTTGCTTCAAGTTCAAAGCGTTTTGCATTTACCGGAGTGTTGTAATTGTATGCGATAAACGAGGCAATAGGGCTAAGGTCTCCCAAAACCGCATGCCGCGCTCCCCAGACAGGCTTTTTGTATTCAAGATTTTCAAACTCGTTTTCAATCTTGTTCTTCAAGTCAATGTCGCACTTTCCGCACATCTGAGCCGCAACGCCGGTCATTCCAGTTCCCGCAAATCCGTCAAGCACAATGTCTCCCGGCTGTGTGTAATGCAGAATGTAACGCATAATTGCAGGGTGAGGCACTTTTGTATGATATGAGTGGGCGTTGTAAATTGGATTGTTTTTTCCCTCGCTCACGTCGCTTGCATAGGGGTCTTTTACTTCAAAATCATTTTTGCGGAGTTTCTTGAATTCTGGAGATTCTTTTTCCTTTTCCCATTCAGCTACAAAATCTTTAAGCCATGGGTTCGGGCAGGCAGTGTAATACGGCGGGTCAGAAAGATTTATGATGTCGTCGTCTTCTCCGATTGGGTAGCCTTCCAGTTTTTTGAGTTCCGGCAGCTTTTTGCGAAGCTCTTCACGGAAATATTGGCGGCGTTCATTGTCGTTGGCAAAGGATTTTCCGAGTACGGTTACGGGTTGATTGTCGTTATTTATTTCGAGATTTGTTAAGTCTTCGTCGGTGAAAAGTGTTGCCATATATGTGTGCTCCTACTTTGAATATTTTTCTGCTATAATGTCTGAAATCTTCTTTGTTTCGCGATAATTTCTGCCAGTAGTTTGAATTACCATACCTAAACCTTTATCTGTCCAATAAAGAACTAATTCAATTTGTCCATTAGGTTTTACATCTCTTATTAATTCTTTATCAAAACTATTGAATGGAAGAGAATTTATGCAATATTCAACATATTCGCAGTTTTTCAGTTTATTCCAGAAGTCTTTTAACACATCAGTTCCATGGTCATCTCTGACATGAAATTGTTTTTTATCAATTGGAGTATTTGTTTTTAATAAGACAATTTGTTTAAGAGAATCAATCCATATTTGTTGACTATTTATATTTACAATTGTAGAAGCGTGATGTATCACTATATTCTTATCATTATCTGATTTATCAACAGCAGAAATAGTATCACAATTCCATTTTTCATTTGTTAAAAGACTAAAAGCTAGAGTATCGTAGGTATAAGCCCATTGAAATCCTTCTGTTTTTTGATTTTCAAAGTACAATTCATGTTGTATAAATTTTTCTTCTATCTCTTCAGGCATATTTGTTTTTTCAAAAGGTTCATGAAAAAATGAGAAGAAAAAATTTGTTATGACAGGAATTGAAACACCTGGTATTTTTTTTAAATAATCAAGTATTTCAGTTTTTATATCTGAACTTAATCTGCATACAGAAAAATTTTCTGATTTTAGTCGCTGATAACAAGCTCTAAGATTACTCAAAACTTCATAGTTTGCAGGCTTATCTTGTAGACATAATTCATTAAAGAAAATCTCGTTCTGCATATTTACCACCTAAAACAATTTTGCCATGAGATTTCCCCACTCATCCAAAAGACCTGTAGGATAACTATCCAACTCACCATTTTTATCTACATTGATAGGTGTAACTTCTGTTTCAAGTTTTGTTGTTTCATTCTTGTCAAAATAGAATAAACGAACTTTGTTAGAATCAATATTATTTTCTTTTACTGCAACTCGGATTCCATTAATTATATGATCACTATGTGTTTCACAAATTATTTGCACCCCACTTTGAGAAGCTAAAGCAATAAGTTTCCCAAGTTCTGCCTGTCCACGAGGATGTAAATGAGATTCTGGATTTTCAATAAGAACTAAATCCCCTGGTTGACTAATTAAAAGTGTTAAAATAAGTGGAAGAACATAAGGAATACCAAAACCAACATTTACAGGCGAATATGGATTTGTAAATTCACTCGTAATCTTTTTTTCTCCGCTCTTCAGTGTTGTCTCATATTTTTTTTCAAATTCTATCGACATTTTTACAATACCAAGTTCTGATATTTCTTCAGATAAAATTGTTGCACCTGGAGAAATTTCACTCATCCATGCGTCTAATTCATGTGCAATAAGATTTGATTTAGCTTTATTATGATGAAGTTTTGTGTTTAATAATTTTTTACCGCTAAGTTTGGCCAAATAATAAGGAGCATTCTCTCCGTTGTTTCCTAACTGATTATAAATATTATTAGCTGCGTTAGCTGCGTTATATGTTTTCGCAGGTGAAATGTGATCTGCTGCAAGATAATGGAAACTTTTTGTGAATAAAGCCAAATTCTTTTCATTTTTTGCAGATAAAATATCTCCACTCAAAACATCTACATCTTCTTTATATTTATATTTTACACTAAATGAAGATGTATTATTTTCAAGTGTGTATTTTATAGAGTCATCAGGATCTGCGTCTTGATAAAAGACATCTTTAGAGTTACCAAGAGAAACCAGTTCGTTATTTATATATAAATTTTTTATAGAATTATCGCGAATATAACTTTGTCGTAACATAAGTAGGGACTGTATTACAGAAGATTTCCCCATACTATTTAATCCCATAAATAGATTTAAATTTTTAAGGTTTAAGGCAACATTTCTTAATGATTTAAAATTCTCAATTCTAATAAAATTTATCATTTATAACTCCTTAATTTATTGTTTAAAAGGTTAGTTAATTCTTGATGTCTCATTCTTACATGGTCGATTAATCCTGTAGCACTATTAATTGCCCAATAAAATGGAGAATCAAAAAGTTTTTTATAATCAGCAAAAAAATCTTCTTTATTTTTTACAATCAAGTCTTGTTCTTCTGATGTTAATAAACCAAAACAACTTGATACACATTCAAATAAAGATTTATTAAGAGGGCCATATTTTTCGACGTCAGTATATAATATCTTTTTTCTGAATGCATAATTACCAAAAACATTTTTACAACATTTCATTGTTCTATCGAAAATTGAAAGTAATTTTTTTACTTTTTCATTTGAATATTCTTTCTTTACTTTTGTTAATCCTTTTTCAAGATATAAATCCATATTTCCGTCATAAGTTTCGTAACCAAGAACATAAAACGCTGTAAATCGTGTGGCTAAATCCCGATCGGCCATTCTTTCTGGAGAAATTCTATATCTTGTAGCTTCTTTAAAAGAATCTAAATTAGCCATATCTTTGACTAAATTTCCTGCGATTCCATGAAATATACAGTTTCTTATTTCTGCCAAACTTAAAACGAGGCCACCAGTATTAATTCTTTTAAAAATACTTATTGTAACATCATCTGGAGTTCCTTTACGAATACAATAAGCCTGAATTTGGCATTCTTGTATTCTTCTTTGCATATTTCTTGGTAAATCGTCATAAGAGTAATCTTGAAATTCATTTAGATATTCTAAATTTGTAAGTCTTAAACTTTTTTTGACTATAAATTCATTTAATGTTGTTATTCTTTGTAAGCCATCAACAATAGTCCATTTTTCATCAATCCTGCTATCAAAATAAAAAACAGGAAGAGGAATTTTTATAAGTATTGATTCTATTAGTCGACTTTTCTTTGTTTCATCCCACAATCCAGACTTTCTTTGAAAATCTGGATTTAAATCTATTTCATCATGTTCAATTCTGTCTAACAATAAACGAATTGTCATTGTATTTGGAATAATATCAACTTTATCAGGATCATAAGGTTCTTTAATTTCAGGTCCTTTAGAGTCATATTCTTTTTCATCTTTATCAAATTCTAAAGAATCTAACTGAGTTTGTTCCATTTCTTCTTGTTTCAATTCATTATCTTCTGACATTAAAAAAGCCTCCTTATTTTCCACTCAAAATAATACGAATTTTTCCGCGTTCCTTGCCAGCGCACTGAGTTTCAATAAATTGATTGAAAGCATTCTTTGCTTCATCAATATTCATCGGTTTATTGAATACACTTGCAAAGTCAGCATTTGTTAATTCAACTTTTTCAAAACCATTTGAAAGATTATTAATAATATCTCTCATCATGTTGCAATTATCTGGTGTAATTTTTGCAGAACCTTTCTTAAAGTTAATTGCAAGTGTTTTCTGGTCACCAGTAAGCATATTCAAGTTCTGGTCTATTCCTGGATCATTGAATGTTGCCTTAATTGCATCTTCCCATTTTGTATAAATTGAGTCCAGTTGTTCTTCTAACTGTTTTACAGTGTAAGATGGCTTGTCGTAATTTTCACGCGGATTAAAGTCTTGATAAGGATTTTCTTTAATTTTATCCTTTGTAACTTCAGCTTCAGCAGGTTTCAGACTTGTAATTGTATTACGCCAGTTTTCAAAGTCAGTTTTGTTCAAGATAGAAATGTCTTTTAATACTTCACAAATCTGTCTTGTATCACTGTTCAAGATACCATCTCGCTTCTGGGCATCAGTATAGTTCAAGCGATATTTTGTATACTGGGTAAGATAATAATCAGCATAAGAATCGATTAAGCTATTAAGTAATGACTCATACTGCTTTTGAACTTTATTATCTGCCTGTAATTTTTCAGAGAGTTCTGCTATGGCATTTTCCATATTGTCGTAAAGCGGTTTTTCACTTTCCACAACATAACTCTTTGCTTGAGTCATGTATTTAATAAGTCCTTCAAACTTATCTGCTTTTTCTTTAAGGTTAGATACAAGCTCGCAATACTGGTAAGCTTTAAATGCCTCATCTAATTCTTCTTCTGTATATTTAAATCCTTTAAGTTTTCCAAAGGTATCAAGATTACGAACAGTATCTAATACATTAATTAAATTATGGAGCTTAGCAGCGTAATCAGTTGTTGTGGAATCATCAATTAACGCAATTCCGTTACAGCGGATTCCATCTGTTAAGTATGAAATTGTCTTTACTACGTTGTCACTATAAGTTGTAAGATTTTTTGCAAGGCTAGAGAATGTTGATTGTTCTTTTAAACTAGATGTTAAATCCGGCAAACCTAAACAACTGAAAAGTTTCTTAAGCGGTTTAATTGGTAAACCAGATGGAGTTTTAATTGTATTGAATAAATAGAACTTATCCTCATCAAGTGTAAGAAGCTTTTCTGCAATATTACTTGCAGTAAGTGTTAGGTCTCCATTCCATGTAATTTCAATATCACCATTGAAAACAAGAGCTGCCAATACAACAAACTCTAACTGATATTCAAGTTTATAATCGCAAGAATAGTACTGATTCAGCGCCTGATAATGCGTATAAATCACATCTTCACGATTCAATACTTTTCCTGATCCGCGGTCTGTAAGCATCTTCTTGATTGAATCAGCATATTTAGAATTTTGAATATCAATTGAAGTTCCACCGGCTAAGCCTAATCCAGATAGAATAGCCTGACCATCACGGTTTTGAACATTGTATTTTACAATTTTTGTAAGAGCACTCTTAACACGTCCGTTCAAGTTTTCAGGAGTGTTTGCACTAAGCAAATCCTTAAACTGCGGGTATTCAGGGAATTTTGAATTGAACTTTTCATCCAAAATTGTAGATGTTACAGCACTAAAAAGGCTGAGCTTACTGCAGCCTTCCTGTGGAAGCTGGTAACTTCTAAGAGGAGCAGATTTCCCTTTGTAGATTACATTCATCTTGTCTGCAAAGTTCTTATTAAAAATATCTCTTACACGATTTCTGTGCTGGTCTGCCTGTTCCTGGAATAATTTCTTTTTGTCAGATGAAGCATCATTTAATTTTGCCATACTCGAAGCATATAAACATACTTCATTTTTGAAATTCTCATCAAAATTAGAGAAGTCAAAATAAACTTCATCATCTAAATCGGTTCTAGCCAATTTGGAAAATAATGGACAGAAATACATATAGAATTCCTGAATAGGTTCTGTTGTTGAGCGTTCATTTGGATTACCAAAGAAAATATAACCTAAGCGGAAAGATTTTGTTGATTTCCATTCAATAGAATAATCCCAAATATTGAATCCAGTCCTATAAGGATTTGCCTCAATACCAAGCAAGAATTTTAGTAGGTTAAAGAAACTCTGGTCTATATATGCTAAATCCTTTTTAATATATTCTGCATAGTCTTTTACAATCTGTTCAACATTTATACCACCTTCTGTACGGATATAAAAATCTTCAGACTCTTCATCTTTTACAACATACTGTCCTTGTGTTGCAGTAATAAGATTATTTGCTGTAGTTGCAATTGTATCTTGCAAGAAGTCTGGTTCATCAATTCCCATGATTGTATAACACAGGTCTTCTTTTAATGTAAAAGCATTTGCACCAAGATGTTTATCCAAATCATCACACAATGCACGGATAGCTAATGCATTTGCAATTCGGTATGCTAATGGCATTTTACTTTTAAGAGCAGGCTTTGATGTAAAATAATTTTTAACTTTTTCATCAATGATTTCTATTTTGTCATTAATTGCAGCAACGTCTGCAATTGAAAGCATAGAAGAATCTTTTTTCAAATCTTCAAAGTAACTGTCATAAGTAATAAGTCCAGGATTGTCTTCCGGTACGGTCTGATTTGCCATATCTTCAAAGCGATAACTCAAAATCTTTAAAATTTCACGCTTGTCTTTTCCATGTTTTATCTGCTGGAAAGTTGCAATATAACTTGGATGAACCGGGAACAATTCTACATAATCATTAAGATTTGTATTAAGTCCATCAAAGAGGTGTGAGAATTTATTTAAGTGCTCACGGATTCTTTGTTTCTGCTCAGGTGTCTTTTTCAAAAGACGATTCTTTACAACGAATGCAACATCTTCTTTTGTGATAAGAACTTCATCAAAACGAGCCTGTACTTTATTTAATGTATCAGCAGCTGGCGCAAGCATTGGATCACGATAAAGCTGTTCCTGAACACCATAGATTACTTTAAAACGAGAGCCATCACACATTTCACCCATTTGGCGTAATGTCATAAGGTCGCCGTTTACTTCCATAGCACTTCGGCTGCGCAAATATTCCAAAAGCTCATCAATAACAATAAGAAGATATTTATCCGGGTAAACTTCTTCAAATGCAGCCATCATCTGCTGCAGCTGCTCTTTGTATGTATCTTTAGAATCAGGATCAAAATGGAAATCTACATTAATTGAATTAAGGAAGTTTTCTATGCGATAGCAAACAAGTTCATAAAGAGGTTTTGTAGTTCCAACTTCAAAGCGAAGAACTTTATATTTTCCGGCAAAAGCTTCAAAATCCTGTTTAATTTTATCATTATGAACATACTGTAAGAAGTCAGCATCTTCTGCAACAGAAGAAATAACAGACATAAGATGAGATTTACCGGTACCAAAACTACCTACAACAGAGATACCTTTTTGTTCAGTTACTTTTCCACTTGTGTCCAGGTTAGGGACAACAACACCAGAAAGGAGATTTACCATCTTCTCAGAAAAAACATAAGTTTCTACATTATGCTTTCTTTTTTCAGCCTGACTATCATCTGCAAGTTTAATCACAGTTGTAAGTGGTTCAAATTCAATCAGTTCAGAGTATTTCATATTTTTCCTCTTTTATTCTTGATTCAAGTTTTCAATTACACCTTGAGCAAATTCAATTTTATTTTCTGGATTATCAACATTCCAGACAAGTTTATTTCCATCAACAATATTAAACGGCCCTTGCAATACGAAAACCTGATAATCTTTTGCATATTCTAAAAAGAATCTTGGAACATCAAGAGCAAAATCTTTTTCAAGAAGTATTCCTAAATTCGAAAAGACTATTCTAGTTTTACTAGGTTCTATTACGCTATCAATTATCTGCCGGAAATAACAAAAAGCATCAAACTTTGATTCCTTCTCAAAATCCGATGGATTCTTTTTATATTCATTTGCAAGAACTTTTCCAACATCTATAGTGCAACATTGGTCTTGCTGTTCATGAGGCATTCCCTTTGTTACATAAATCTTGTTTCGCATTCCTATTTTTTTTCCTCAACTTCGTTTACTACACAAATATCGCCAACATCGCATTCCAAGGCCTTACATACTTTTTGAATGCTTTCCATAGAGACAAATTCGCCTTTATTCATCTTTGCTAAAACATTTGAAGAAATTCCAGCTACAGGAATCAGGTCTGTTTTTTTCATATCCTTATCAATCAATAATTTCCATAGCTTCTTATAATCTACATTCATAGTGTTTTCTCTAGCCTATATTATAGTACACTTATGAGTTTTTGTGGTGAAAAAACATCACGAAATGCAAATATTTTTTTTATATTGAAACGACCTTAAATACTATTACTGTTCATAAAACTCCTTCATATCCTTTCCGTAATCAAAAGTATTCTTTTCGCCACTCTCGTACTCTCTATTAAATGCTTCCGATAGCATTGGAGCTATTAAACCAAGTGCTTCCAAATTCCATTGATAATGAACATCTGGACTCGGACAAAACCTCCAGTTTGGATCTTTCCTGTCATAATCATGTTCGAACTTTCTAATATCAGAAATCAGTTTATTTTTGAACTTTAAGATTTCCTGATATGAAGCGTCCTTGTACTGGTCTACATACTGAAATGGATCAATCATCATAACTAATATTCTCCTTCTTTAAATTCACCATTAAAAAGTGGTTATTCAAAATATTCATGAAACTTGTCCTAGAACTTCTTAAACAGCTTCTGAAACTGTAAAAGAGGTTCTTCCCATCCTACCTCGACTGCGTTCCATCTTTTTAGTTCTTCTTTATAGCAAAAAGCGTTCTGTCCCCAAAAGCATCAAAATTATCAATATGTGCTATAAAACCCAAGCCTTTAGGTAATATCTCTTTCTCTATTGCACGAGCTAGGTCTTCACTTGAATATTGGTCCTGCAATCTGAATGGCGGAATCAAAGTAACATGCATATCAGAAGGCCTGTGCTACTGCGCATTTACAAGCATCAGCTCTTCAACTTTTGATGTATACTGGCGGACATCCGTCATTTCCTCAAAAGTATCAAAAAATAATTCCATGGAAAGCCGTTTTCTCTCGCCCATTGTAAACTGCACAGGGGGCGAGTCAAGCCCGAACACATTAATTTCAGACCACGGAGTCTTTTTCTCTACGACATATTCTTTAGGATTGAACATAACCTCAATTTCTTCGCTGGTATCCATATTTGTGATAACTGCTTTTTCAAGTGCCATAACATCTCCTCCTAGTTTCCGTCTACAGACAGGCCTTCGTGCGCTATCTCTATTCTTTCAACCGCAAAGTCGCTTCCAAGATTTGTAACCAGTTTTGGTCCTATCCACCGGCATGGAAAGGCACGGAAGAAATTCCATCTTTTCACTTCGTTTCCTTCTGTGTCTTTTAGCACCACTGACCCGTTCTTTCTTTCCAGCTTCTTGTTCTCAAGGCACGTCT
>OIZO01000829.1_pt1 | contig 18525 bp, 11 predicted proteins | sample 1588551 | NCBI WGS metagenome assembly OIZO01 (sample SAMN03283271) | human gut metagenome | biome: human-associated habitat; material: feces | host: Homo sapiens | place: Peru | collected 2012 | reverse complement strand
ACGGCCTGTCCCCGGCCATTTCCATTGACCAGAAGACCACCTCCAAGAGCCCCCGGTCCACCGTGGGTACGGTGACGGAGATCTATGACTATTTGCGGCTGCTGTGGGCCCGGGTGGGAACGCCCCACTGCCCCAAGTGCGGCAAGGAGATCAAAAAACAGACCATCGACCAGATTGTGGACCGGGTAGAGGCCCTGGGAGAGGGCACCCGGTTTGTGGTGCTGTCGCCTGTCGTTCGGGGGAAGAAGGGCGAGCATGTCAAGGTCTTTGAGGATGCCCGGAAGCAGGGCTTTGCCCGGGTCCGGGTGGACGGCATCCTCTATGATCTGACGGAAGAGATCAAGCTGGAGAAGAACAAAAAGCACACCATCGAGCTGGTGGTGGACCGGTTGGTGCTGAAAGAGGGTCTTCGCCGCCGCCTGACGGACTCCATCGAGACGGCCTGTGCCCATTCCGGCGGCCTGGTGATCATTCAGCTGCCGAAGGAGGACCAGGAGCTGAGCTTCTCCCAGAACTATGCCTGCGAGGACTGCGGCATTAGCCTGACGGAGCTGGAGCCCAGGATGTTCTCCTTCAACAATCCCAACGGGGCCTGCCCCAGCTGCACCGGCCTGGGTTTTCAGCTCATTGCCGACGAGGATCTGGTGATCCCGGATAAGGACAAGTCCATTTTCGAGGGGGCCATTCAGGCCTCCGGCTGGCAAAGTGCCCGGACGGATTCCATTTTCCGGATGTACTTTGAGGCCCTGTCCCAGAAGTATCACTTCTCCCTGACGGAGCCTGTGAAGAGCCTGTCCAAGGATGCCATGAAGGTGATTCTCTACGGCACCGGCACGGAAAAGCTGCGGATGACCTATAACCGGGGCAACGGCATGGGGGTGCTGGAGCAGCCCTTTGAGGGCATTCTCAACAATATCTCCCGCCGCTACCGGGAGACCCAGTCCGACTCCGCCCGGAAGGAGCTGGAGGAGTGCATGGCCACGGCCCCCTGCCCCAAGTGCCACGGGGACCGGCTCAACGAGCTGGCTCTGGCTGTTACCGTAGGCGGGCTGAACATTATGGAGTTCTGCCGCATGAGCGTGGTCCAGGAGCTGGAGTTTATGGAAAATCTCCGCCTGGAGGGCAACATGGCGGTGGTGGCCCAGCAAATCGTCCGGGAGATCACCTCCCGGCTCCGGTTCCTGACGGATGTGGGCCTGAGCTACCTGACCTTGTCCCGGGGAGCCGGGACCCTCTCCGGCGGCGAAAGCCAGCGGATCAGACTTGCGACCCAAATCGGCTCCTCTCTTATGGGTGTGCTGTATATTCTGGACGAGCCTTCCATTGGCCTGCACCAGCGGGACAACGATAAGCTTCTGGCAACCCTGAAGCACCTGCGGGACCTGGGCAATACCCTGATCGTTGTGGAGCACGATGAGGACACCATGCGCGCGGCGGACTATATTGTGGATGTGGGCCCCGGGGCGGGAAGCCACGGCGGCCGGATCGTTGCCGCGGGGACCTTGCAGGACATTCTGGACTGCCCGGATTCCGTCACGGGGCAGTATCTCTCCGGCAAAAAGAAGATCCCTGTGCCGGAGAACCGGCGGCCTGGGAACGGGAAGTTCCTGACCGTCCGGGGGGCCAGGGAAAACAACCTGAAGGATGTGGATGTGACCATTCCCCTGGGGACCTTTACCTGTGTCACCGGTGTCTCCGGCTCCGGCAAATCCAGCCTGGTCAACGAGGTGCTGAATAAGACCCTGCTGGCAAAGCTGAACCATGCCCGGTGCCGCCCCGGCGCCTGCGCTTGCGTGGAGGGGCTGGAAAATCTGGACAAGGTCATCGACATCGACCAGAGCCCCATTGGCCGGACCCCCCGGTCCAACCCGGCTACCTACACCGGGCTCTTCAACGACATCCGGGACCTTTTCGCTTCTACGGCGGATGCCAAAATGCGGGGCTACGGTCCGGGCCGGTTCAGCTTCAATGTGAAGGGGGGCCGGTGCGAAGCCTGCTCCGGCGATGGACTGGTAAAAATCGAGATGCACTTCCTGGCGGATGTGTATGTGCCCTGCGAGGTCTGCCATGGAGCCCGATACAACCGGGAGACCCTGGAGGTCCAATACAAGGGCAAGAACATCGCCCAGGTGCTGGATATGACCTGTGAAGAAGCTGTGGAGTTCTTTGAGAATCTGCCAAAGATCCGCAGGAAGGCCCAGATGCTCTGCGAGGTGGGCCTGGGCTATATCAAGCTGGGCCAGGCCAGCACCACCCTCTCCGGCGGCGAGGCCCAGCGGGTGAAGCTGGCTACGGAGCTGAGCCGGACAGCCACGGGCAGGACCATTTATATTCTGGACGAGCCTACCACGGGCCTCCACGCCGCGGATGTTCACCGGCTCATTGAGGTTCTCAACAGGCTTGTGGATGCCGGCAATACGGTGCTGGTCATTGAGCACAATCTGGACCTCATCAAGACCGCGGACTACCTGATCGACCTGGGCCCCGAAGGCGGCGACGGCGGCGGAACCATTGTGGCCACCGGCACCCCGGAGGAGGTAGCAGGGATCCCGGAGAGCTACACGGGGCAGTATTTGAAGAGCTATCTGAAGTAAAGGGATCCCCCTGCGGCCTGTGCCGCAGGGGGCAAACCCCTCTCCTGGGAGAGAGTGGACCGGACGCAGTCCGGGACGGGAGTGGGGCGGTATGGTTCCTACCGCCCCTCATCCGCCGCTGCGGCGGAACCTTTCCCCAGGGGAAGGCGAGGAGGATACCCCAGCACGCACCAGCGCAGCACCGGGATGCGGCTTATGATTTGGTACAGGACATAGGCTCCCACAAAGCCTGCCGCGGTGACGGCGGGGTAGCATACCCAAGGGGTATGGACCCCTAAGGTATCCAGCCAGTACCCGCAGGCGGAGATGCCCAGGTAGTGGAACACATACAGTCCCCAGCTCCAGGAGCGCATCCAGGCACCGAAGGGGGACTCCTTGTCCCAGAATCGCTTCGCCATGGCGAAAACGGCCAGAATGGCGCTCCAGGCGTAGGCATTGCACAGAAAGGTATCCAGGACCTGGTGATGGGCGTAGGGTTTTCCCCAGAAGGTAACCAGGAACAGTACGCACAGGCAGACCGCGGCGGCGCTGAGGGGAAGCCAGGCTTTTTCCAGCCGGTCCACAAGTTCCTTGTGGGCGAAGACAAAGTAGCCCAGAAAGAAGCAGAAGCCGTAAAACCCTACCCGGTACACGATGACCATGGGGGCATTCAGAATTTTGGAAGCGCCCCACAGGGGAAAGACCAGCAGAACAAGGGCCCAGGTCGGGAATTTCCCACAGAGGGAGTACAGCCGGTCTTTCTCAGCTTTTCGCACCAGGAGAAGCGCCGCGGAATAGACCCAGCAAAGCTGGATGAACCACAGAACGCCGGTGCCGCTGGCAATGAGAATGAGGTACCGGACAAAAAAGGGGAGACCGTCAAAGACACCGCCGGAAATGCCCATGCTGACATAGCCCTGGATCCACTGGAAGACAAAGAGGCCAAGGGTGGAGGGAACCAGCAGCTTCCGGGTCCTGGAACGCAGGTATTCCTTCCCGGTGTGGCTTTCCAGGTACAGCCGGGAGGAAATGCCGGACACCACAAAGAGCAACGCCATAAACCAGGGATAGACGATATATGGAAAGGCATCCTGATACTGTACCGGGCGGAAGGGCCCAAGCCCCAGCTCCGGCTCTATGGCACTATAGAGAAAAATCACGTGATAAAAGACCACCAGAACTACTGTCGTCCAGCGGATATTGTCTATGTAGCGTCTGCGCATGGGAAGCTCCCCCTCCTGAAATTGGAAAGAAATTCATGGGTGGCGGTTGCAATTTGAAAAAGGGCCCGGTATAATGGGCCCAAAAGGACGGTATGCCTTCAAAGCTCCCGGTAGCACTCTGTGGGAAGCACATCCGAAAGCTCAATCAGGCCGTGATCCCGCTCGCCGGAATAGTCTACCCGCAGAATGGGGGAACGAAATCCCTTCGGGATGTCCTGCCGGATGGCAAGGGTCATGGTGACCCGGGTGCCGATGCCGTTGGGGCTGTCGACCAGAACGGTACCTCCGTGATGGGCGGCGGCGGAACGGACCAGTACCATCCCCAGGCCCAGGCCCAGGCGCCCGTCCTCTATGGCGGGCTGCCGCTGATACCGGGAGAAGAGGCTGCCGCGCAGTGCCTCCGGGATGCCGGTGCCGGTGTCCTGAACGGTCAGGTAAAGCATCCGGCCCCTCCGTGCCAGGCTGCACAGGATCCGGTCCTGAGGTGACGTAAACTTTGCGGCGTTGGACAGAAGGTTCAGAAAGGCCCGCTCCAGCTCCTGAGGGTCGGCCAGGGTGTAGATCGGGTCCTTGGGAAGCTGATAGGTCAGCTGCCGCGGGACCGTCTCCAGCTGGGCGGCGGCTTTTTCAAAAAATTCACCGCAGAGGGCGCAGATGTCCAAAAATTCCGGGTGATAGGCCGGGCTGGGAGCGGCGGACATATTGCCGATGATCCGCAGGGTCTGGGCCAGACTCCGGTTCAGCAGAGGCGCTTCTTTCGCACCTTGGTCGCTGAGGGACTCCGCTACGGCGCACAGGCCGGAAAGGGTGCCGCGCAGCTCTCTGGCGGCCAGGGCAAGAGGGGTCAGCTCCTGATCCCAGCCCGCCTGCTCCAGAAGAAAATAGTCGGTATCTCCTTCCCGGCGGACTGTGGCGGCGAAGGTGGTGCCTCCCAGGCTGAGGGTCAGCGACAGGGCCCCCTCCTGAAAGGCGGCGTATTCTTCGGCCCCCGTCAGCAAAAGGGGGGTGACGGCATCGCCAACGGACAGAGGCAGAGACTCCGCCGCCGCGTTGCGCGAAATGATATTACCCTCCCGGACGCAGAAGCAGGGGGCGGCAATCAGATGTATGAGGTCGGCATTGGGATGTTCCATGATGATCCTCCTGATACGGACTTGTGAGTAGTTTGTGCAGAAACAGGGAAAACTTTCTCCCCATGTTTCGACGTATTTCAGCTTGCCCCTATTGTACCGGATTTTTCCGGAAATGGCAAGAGAGATTTCCAAAAGGAGTACAGTTATGCACGAGGGACACAGACAGAGACTCAAAAAACGGTTCCTGGAGGAGGGGCTGGACGGCTTTACGGATGTGCAGGCTCTGGAGCTGCTGCTGTTCTATGCCATTCCCAGGGCGGATACCAACCCTGCCGCCCATGCCCTGCTGGAGCACTTTGGCAGTCTCAGTCAGGTCCTGGAGGCGGATCCCGGGGAATTGACCAAGGTGCCCGGCGTGGGGGAGAGCGCGGCGCTGCTGCTGCACCTGGTGCCCCAGCTGGGAAGAATGTATATGGTGGACAGGACATCGGCCGCTCAGGTGCTGCCCACCCTGGAAAGCTGCGCCCAGTATCTGGTGCCCAGGTTTTTCGGGAGAAAGACGGAGACGGTGTTTCTGCTCTGCCTGGATGCCAAGTGCAAGCTCCTGTGCTGCAAGGAGGTGGGCCGGGGCGGCACCAACTCCACGGGGATCTCCATCCGGAAGGTGGTGGAGACTGCCATGGGGGTCAACGCCTCTACGGTGGTGCTGGCCCACAACCATCCCAGCGGCCTGGCGGTGCCCTCGGCTGAGGACATCCAGACCACCCGCCAGATTGCCCAGGCCCTTGGGGCTGTGGAGATCGCCCTGGCGGACCACATTGTTGTGGCGGATGACGACTATGTATCCATCGCCATGTCCGATGAACGCTTCAACCAGTGCCTGCTGATATGATCATGCTGTCATTGCGAACCAGCGCCCACACTGGTGTGGCAATCCCCCAGCTGTAAAAGGAGAACTTATGGATCATTTTGAACTGATTTCCGAATACAAGCCCTCCGGCGACCAGCCGGAGGCCATTGAGGCCCTGACCAACGGCGTCAACTGGGGACTGCGGGAGCAGACCCTGCTGGGGGTCACCGGATCCGGCAAGACCTTTACCATGGCTTCCGTGATCGCAAGGCTCAACCGGCCCACTCTGGTCCTGGCCCATAATAAGACATTGGCGGCCCAGTTGTGCTCGGAGTTCCGGGAATTTTTTCCCAACAATGTGGTGGAGTATTTTATCTCCTATTACGACTATTATCAGCCCGAGGCGTATATCGCCCATACGGACACCTATATCGAAAAGGATGCCTCCGTCAATGAGGAGATCGACCGGCTGCGGCACTCGGCCACCTCGTCCCTCTTCGAGCGGCGGGATGTGATCATTGTGGCCTCCGTCAGCTGCCTCTACGGCCTGGGAGACCCCATCGACTATAAGAGCATGGTCATCTCCCTCCGGGTGGGCATGGAGCGGCCTATGGACGAGATCCTCAAAAAGCTGACGGAGATCCGCTACGAGCGAAACGACCTGGACTTTTCCCGGAACAAGTTCCGGGTCCGGGGGGATACACTGGAGGTCTACCCGGCCTATTGGTCCGGCCGGGCCATCCGTGTGGAGTTCTTCGGAGACGAGATCGACCGGATCAGCAAGATCAACGCCGTGTCCGGCCTGGCGGAACGGTATGTGGACCATGTGGCCATCTACCCTGCCAGCCACTATGTAGCCTCCAAAGAGAAGCTCCAGCGGGCCATGCTGGAAATTCAGAAGGAATGCGACAGCCAGGTGGAGAAATTCCGGGGGGAGGGCAAGCTCATCGAGGCCCAGCGCATTGCCCAGCGGACGGCCTACGACCTGGAGATGATGACGGAGATCGGCTTTTGCAACGGCATTGAGAATTACTCCCGGGTCATTCAGGGCCGGGCCCCGGGAACGCCTCCTACCACCCTGCTGGACTACTTCCCGGAAGATTATCTCATGTTCATTGACGAGAGCCATGTGACCCTGCCCCAGTGCCGGGCCATGTACGCCGGGGACCGGAGCCGGAAGGATGCCCTGGTGAACTACGGCTTCCGGCTGCCTTCGGCCTATGACAACCGGCCCCTGAACTTCGGGGAGTTCGACCAAAAGATCAACCAGGTCATCTACGTCTCCGCCACTCCGGGGGAGTACGAGCGGACCCGGTCCGGCCAGATCGTGGAGCAGGTGATCCGCCCCACAGGCCTGCTGGATCCCCAGGTAGAGGTCCGGCCCATCGACGGCCAGATCGACGACCTCATCGGGGAGATCAACCTGCGCACCGCCCGGCAGGAGCGGGTGCTGGTTACCACCCTGACCAAGAAGATGGCGGAGGACCTGACGGTGTATCTGCAAAAGGCCGGTATTAAAGTCAGGTATATGCACTCCGACATCGGGGCCATGGAGCGGATGGAGATCATCCGGGACCTGCGCCTTGCCAAATTCGATGTGCTGGTGGGTATCAACCTGCTGCGGGAGGGCCTGGATCTGCCGGAGGTAAGCCTGGTGGCCATTCTGGACGCGGACAAGGAAGGCTTCCTGCGCAGTGAGACCAGCCTGATCCAGACCATGGGCCGGGCGGCCCGAAACGCCGACGGCAAGGTCATTATGTACGCCGATACGGTGACCCCATCCATGCGGGTCGCCATGGACGAGACCGCCCGGAGACGGGAGATCCAGGACAAATTCAACAAGGACCACGGCATTGTGCCCAAGACCGTGATCAAGTCCGTCCGGGACCTGATCGAGATCTCCTCCCCCACCGCCGAGCGGAAGGGCCGCAACGGCGTGAAGATGACCAAGGCCGAGAAGGAGAAGGAGATCGCCCGGCTGGAGAAGCAGATGAAGGAAGCGGCTAAGATGATGGAGTACGAATACGCGGCTGTTCTCCGGGATCAGATCGTGGAGCTGCGGGGCAACGGCCTATAAAAGAGCTTGCAAATGGGAAAAACCCTGTTATAATGGAGTACAACCATAAAATGCGCCCCTATGGCCTTCTGCCTTGGGGAGAAAGGCAAACGAATGTCACTGAGAAATAAGCTGATGGCCTGGGCCATGAAGCGGCGGGGCAGAGCGCTGAGCCCTACGAAGATCATTGCCGTGACCTTTTTGATTTTGATCCTGACGGGAGCGTTTCTGCTGACTCTGCCGGCAGCCACCCGGGACGGCCGGGGCTGCGACTTCCTCCGGGCACTGTTTACGGCCACCTCGGCCACCTGCGTTACGGGGCTGACCCCCTTTGATACCTATACCCAGTGGTCCGGCTTCGGCCAGGGGGTGCTGCTGTGCCTCATCGAGGTGGGGGGCCTGGGCTTTATGTCCATGGCGACTCTGTTTGTGTTCCTGCTGCGCAGGCGCATCGGCCTGAAGCAGCGGATGGTCATGGCCCAGGCCCTGAGCCTCAACGGCATGGAGGGGGTGGTCCGGCTCCAGCGGACGGTGATCTTCGGGAGCCTGTCCGTAGAAGCCCTGGGGGCGGCCATTCTGGCGGCCTATTTCACGCCTCGCTTCGGTTTTGGAAAGGCCCTGTGGCTTGGCGTGTTCCATTCCGTCTCCGCCTTCTGCAACGCGGGCTTTGATGTCTTTGGCTTCCTGGAGCCGGGGGCCAGCCTGATGACCTTCCAGGATGATCCGCTGGTGCTGCTGACCCTGGGGGCCCTGGTGGTCATCGGCGGGCTGGGCTTCCTTGTGTGGGAGGAGCTGGCGGAGCGGAAGCCTTTGAGGCGGATGTCCGTTTATACCCGGCTGGTCCTTTCCACCACGGGGGCCCTGCTGCTGGCGGGCTGGGTCCTGACCTGCCTTCTGGAGTGGAACAATCCGGACACCCTGGGGAATATGCCGGTGTGGGAGAAGCTGCTGAACGGCTTTTTCCAGTCCGTCACCTTGCGGACGGCGGGCTTTGCCGCTGTTGACCAGGGGAAGCTGACGGAAGGCGGCAAGGCCGTGTCCATGATCATCATGCTCATTGGCGGCTCCTCCGGGTCCACGGCAGGAGGACTGAAAACCGTGACCTTTGTGGTGCTGGTGCTCTTTATCTGGGCCCGGCTCCGGGGGCGGTCCACGGTTTGCGCCTTCCGGCGGACCATTCCGGCGAGCCAGGTGCTGGATGCCATGACCATTGCCATGGCCATGCTCATTCTGGCCATGTTCGGGGCGGTGTTCATCTGCGCCACCTCTCCTGTGGGGTTTACCAACGCCCTGTTTGAGGCCATTTCCGCCCTGGCCACTGTGGGCCTGACGGCGGACACCACCCTGCGGCTCAGTGTGCCCGCCCAGTACCTCATCATTCTGTATATGTATTTTGGCCGTGTGGGCATTCTCACCATCAGCCTGGGCTTCCTTGCGGGAGACCGGGCCGCGGAGCGGTTCCGCTATGCCCAGACCAGCCTGCTGATCGGTTGAGATACTTCGAAGATTTTTGGGATTGCCGCACCAGTGCGGGCACTGGTGCGCAATGATACCCACAAGGAGGAAAGATATGAAATCCTATGTTGTGATCGGCCTGGGCCGGTTTGGAGCCTCTCTGGCCCGGCAGCTGTGCAAGCTGGGGGCGGAGGTACTGGCCCTGGATGTAAAGGGAGACCTGGTGCAGCAGGTGGCCAGCGAAGTGACCCACGCCGTAGTGGGGGATGCCCAGGATAAGGAGGTCCTCCGGGCCCTGGGGGTCCGGAATATGGACTGCGCAATCATTGCCATTGGCGACAACCTGGCGGCCTCGGTGCTCATCACCATGAACCTGAAGGAGCTGGGCATTCCCTTTATCGTCTGCAAGGCCCATGACGAGACCCACCGGAAGGTGCTGGAAAAATTGGGAGTGGACCGGGTGGTGATCCCGGAGCAGGAATATGCCCAGCGGCTTGCCCGGACCCTGAATAGCCACAATGTGCTGGACTACATTGAGCTTTCCGAGGACTTTGGCATTCTGGACGTGCCGGCCCCCGCCGCCTGGCAGGGGAAGACCCTGCGGGAGCTGAATATCCGGGCCAAGCTGGGCGTGAACATCATCGCCGTGGAGAACGGCGGCAAGACCAATGTGTCCCCCGGGGCGGACTACGCCATCCAGTCCGGGGATACCCTGGTGGTGCTGGGGGATAACGTCTCTCTGGAAAAGGTGCAGAAGCTGTGATGGAGGAGCGGATCACATCCCGGAAAAATCCTCTGGTCCAGCAGGTGAGAAAGCTTCTGACCTCCCGCCGGGAGCGGGAGAAGCGGGGGCTGTTTGTGGGAGACGGCACCAAGCTCCTGGAGGAGGCAGTCCGGTATTGGCCGGGGCTCCAGACGGTATTTCTTGCCGACGGCGTTTCGGCGGAGCTGCCGGAGCATGTGCGAACCATCCGGGTGAGCCAGGAGGTCATGGAGGCCATTTCTCCCATGGAGACGCCCCAGGGGGCGGTGTTTCTCTGCGCGCTGCCGGAAAGGCAGGACTTTCAGCCGGAAGGAGGCTGCCTGCTTCTGGACGGCATCCAGGACCCGGGGAACATAGGCACCATTCTGCGGACGGCGGATGCCTGGAATGTGCCGGTGGCCCTGCTGGAGGGCTGTGCCGACCCCTTTGGTCATAAGGTGGTCCGGGCCTCTATGGGGGCGGTGTTCCGCCGACAGGTCACGGTGACCACCTGGGAAGAGGCCCGGGAGAAGTGCCGTCAGGCGGGGATCCCCATTGCGGTGACGGCTCTGCGGGATACGGCTCAGGACATCCGCAGGGCAAATGTGGCGGATATGGCTGTGGTCATCGGCAGCGAGGGCCAGGGAGTCCGCCAGGAGGTGCTGGACAGCGCCGATCAGTGCCTGATCATCCCCATGAATCCCCATTGTGAATCCCTGAATGCCGCCGTGGCGGCCACAGCCGTTATGTGGCAGATGGGAAAGATTTGAACAAGGACAGGAGGGAACCCTATGCTGCTGCATAGTTTGTGGCTGGCGGAACGGCCCAATATAGGCGACGGACTCAAAGCCGCGCTCCTGCGGCAGTTTTCCAGCCCGGAGGAGCTGTATTACTGCCGGGAGTCGGAGCTTGCGGCTCTGGAAATGGGGGGCATGACCTCCGAGGCCCTGGAAGCCCTGGGAGACAAAAGCCTGGACGGGGCGGAAAAGACCCTGGAGACATGCCTGAAGGGCGGCGTTTCCTTCCTGACCCCGGAGGACCCCAAATACCCGGACCGGCTCCGGGCCCTGTATGACGCGCCGGTGCTGCTGTATTACAAGGGGACTCTGCCGGAATTCGATGATCTGCCCACCATTGCCCTGGTGGGCACCCGGAAGGCCAGCCCCTACGGACTGAAGACCGCCCAGCGTCTGGGCGGGGAAATCGCCCAGGGCGGCGGCCTGGTAGTCTCCGGTCTGGCGGAGGGGGTGGATGCCGCCGCCATGCTGGGCGCCCTGAATCAGCGCGCCAGCGTGGTGGGAGTTTTGGGCTGCGGCATTGACCTGGTCTATCCTCGGAAAAATAAGGATCTTTACTTACAGACGGAGTGCCAGGGGTGCATTCTTACGGAATACGCTCCTGGGACGCCGCCTTTGCGGTGGAATTTTCCGAAACGGAACCGGATCATCAGCGGCCTCAGCTGCGGCACGGTGGTGGTAGAGGCCCCGGAGAAAAGCGGCTCCCTGCTGACGGCCAGATTGGCCCTGGACCAGGGGCGGGATGTTTTCGTGGTCCCCGGCAATGTGGACGATCCCCGGTGCGCGGGCAGCAACCGGCTGCTGCGCTCCGGCGCCATTGCCGTCAGCTGTGGGCAGGATGTGCTGGCGGAATACCAGGGGCTCTACGGGGGAAAACTGCCCCGGTATTCCCCCATTTCCCGGGAGGAAAAACCGGAGAAACCTGGGGCAAAGGAGCCTCTCAAGAAAAAATTAAGCCGGGAACCCATTGACAAAGCGGTCCCGGAGCTTTATAGTGACCGGGTGGTGCCGGGCATCCGCCTCTCGGAAGAGGAGCAGAGGGTCCTCGATGCCATTGGTCCCGGAGAGATCCTGGTGGATGAGGTCATCGCCAAATCGGGACTTCCCACGGGGAAATTATTGAGTTTACTGACCATGCTGGAGCTGAAGGGGGCGATCTGCCGCCTGCCCGGCAAGCGTGTGTCCAAAAAGCGGTAATATCCGCAAATACAGGGCGAAGGCACCTCCTTCGCCGGGAAAAGGGAGTATTTCATGGGCAAAGCCAACAATCTGGTGATCGTTGAGTCGCCTTCCAAAGCAAAAACCATCGGCAAGTATCTGGGCCCCGACTATGTGGTGAAGGCCAGCATGGGCCATCTGCGGGATCTGCCGAAGAGCCGCATGGGCGTGGATCTGGAGCATGACTTCACGCCGGAATATCTGCCCGTCCGGGGCAAAGAGGCTCTGATCAAGGAGCTGAAAGCCGCCGCCAAGGATGCGGATACCGTCTATCTGGCAACGGACCCTGACCGGGAGGGAGAGGCAATCTCCTGGCACTTAAAAGAGCTGCTGAACCTGCCGGAGGAAAAGGCCCACCGGGTGACCTTCCACGAGATCACCCAGAAGGTGGTGAAGGATTCCATCCAGCATCCCCGGGAGATCGACTATGACCTGGTGGATGCCCAGCAGGCACGGCGGATCCTGGACCGGATCGTGGGCTATGAGCTGTCCCCTCTGCTGTGGAAAAAAATCCGCCGGGGCCTTTCCGCCGGACGTGTCCAGAGCGTGGCCACCCGGATGGTGGTGGACCGGGAGGAGGAGATCCGGGCCTTCCAGGCCAAGGAGTACTGGTCTATCGATGTGACGCTGGACCGTGTGGGCCGCCCCGGCTCCTTCCTGGCCCATTATTATGGAGAGGAGAAGAAGCGGGACCTGGAAAACGAGGCCCAGACGGATGAGGTCCTTGGGGACATCCAGGGCAGAGAGTTTACGGTGACCAATGTGAAGAAGGCGGAGAAGAAGCGCACCGCCGCGCCTCCTTTCACCACCTCCACCCTCCAGCAGGAGGCTTCCCGGAAGCTGAACATGACTCCCAAGCGGACCATGGCCATTGCCCAGCAGCTCTACGAGGGCGTGGACGTGGAAGGGGAAGGGACCCTGGGCCTCATCACCTATATGCGTACCGACTCCGTCCGCCTCAGCGACGAAGCCATGGCTGCCGCCGCCCAGTTTATCTCCACCCGCTACGGGAAGGACTACTATTACGGCTCCTTCCATGTGTATAAAACCAAGGCCAATGCCCAGGACGGACACGAAGCCATCCGCCCCACCCATGTGGAGCTGGATCCGGAGCGGGTCCGGGGCAGCCTGACACCGGATCAGTACCGGCTGTATAAGCTGGTTTGGAGCCGGTTCCTGGCCAGCCAGATGGCCAACGCCCTCTACGACACTGTGTCCATCGATACGGAGTGCGCCGGGCACATTTTCCGCTCCACCCACCAGAGCCTGCGCTTCCCCGGCTTCATCGCCGTGTACGAGGAGGGAAAGGACGAGGAAGGGGAGGCATTGGGGTCTCCTCTGCCGGACCTGACGGTAGGGGAAAAGGCCCTGGCCCGGGACGTGGACAAGCAGCAGCACTTCACCCAGCCTCCGGCCCGGTATACCGAGGCCACCCTGGTCAAGGCCATGGAGGAAAAGGGCGTGGGCAGACCCTCTACCTATGCCGCTACCATCTCCACCATTGAGGACCGGGACTATGTGGTCAAGCAGGACAAGCGCCTGGCCCCCACCGGCCTGGGCGAGGTGGTCACGGGCCTGATGAAGGACAAATTCAAGGATATTGTGGACGTGGGCTTTACCGCCAGCATGGAAAACCGGCTGGACGACGTAGAGGCCGGAAAACAGAACTGGAAGGCATTGCTTGCCGACTTCTACAGGGACTTCGAAAAGGAACTGAAGGATGCGGAAGCATCTCTGGAGGGTGTCCGGCTGAAGGTCCCCGAGGAGGAGACCGATGAGGTCTGTGAGCTCTGCGGCCGGAAGATGGTCATCAAGATGGGCCGCTTCGGCAAGTTCCTGGCCTGCCCCGGATTCCCGGAGTGCAAAAACGCCAAGCCCCTGGTAGAGCGGATGCCCGGCCGGTGCCCCAAGTGCGGCAGCGGCATGCTGAAGCGGAAGTCCAAGCGGGGCTACGCCTTCTACGCCTGCGAGCGGGGGCAGGAGTGCGGCTTTATGACCTGGGATGTGCCCACCGCCGAGGACTGCCCGGAGTGCGGCCAGACCCTGTTCAAAAAGTCCGGCAAGGGCCGGATGAAGCCCTTCTGCATCAACGAGAAGTGCCCCCGGTTCCTGCCGGAGGACCAGCGGGGCTATTACCGCAAGAAAACCACGGAGGAGGCCCCTCAGGAGCCCGGCGAGCCTGCCGGAGCGGCCCCGGAGGCAGCCCCCAAGAAAACCGCCGTAAAGAAAACCGCAGTAAAGAAGACCGCCGCAAAAAAGACAACTGCCGCCCAAAAGACGGTTGCGGCCAAGAAGACTACCGCCCCCAAGAAAACAGCGGCGAAGACCCCCAAGAAAACCAGGGAGGAGCAGAGCTGATGGAAGTGAAAGTCATTGGCGCGGGCCTGGCCGGTTCCGAGGCTGCCTGGCAGCTGGCGAAGCGTGGGATCCGGGTGAAGCTCTATGAGATGAAGCCTCAGAAGATGAGCCCCGCCCACCACAGCGGGGATTTCGCGGAGCTGGTCTGCTCCAACTCCCTCCGGGGGGACCGGCTGGAAAACGCCGTAGGCCTCCTCAAGGAGGAACTGCGCCGCTGCGGCAGCCTGATCATGGAGTGTGCCGAGGCCACCCGGGTGGAGGCCGGCGGGTGCCTGGCCGTAGACCGGGAGGGCTTCTCCCGGATGGTGACGGAAAAGATCCGTTCCAACCCCAATATTACCCTGGTTTCCGAAGAGGTGACCCAGGTCCCCCAGGGGCCGGTGATCATCGCCACGGGCCCCCTGACCTCCGATGCCCTGTCGAAGGCCATCGGGGAGTACTTTGGGGCGGACTATCTCCACTTTTTCGATGCGGCGGCCCCTCTGGTGACCGCTGAGTCTGTGGATATGAACTTAGCCTGGTGGCAGAGCCGCTATGACCGGGGCACCCCGGACTATGTGAACTGCGCCATGGATAAGCAGCAGTACGAGGACTTTGTGAAGGCCCTGATCACTGCCCAGGAGGCGGAGGTCCACGGCTTCGAGGACAAGCGGGTCTTTGAGGGCTGTATGCCCGTGGAGGTCATGGCGAGACGGGGCCTGGATACCCTGCGCTTCGGCCCCATGAAGCCTGTGGGGCTGACGGACCCCAGAACCGGGGCGGAGCCCTACGCGGTGCTGCAGCTGCGGCAGGACAACGCCGCCAAGAGCGTCTACAATCTGGTGGGCTTCCAGACCCACCTGAAGTTCGGGGAGCAGAAGCGGGTATTCTCCATGATCCCGGCGCTGGCGAATGCGGAATTCGTCCGCTATGGGGTCATGCATCAGAATACCTTCCTCCAGAGTCCCAAGCTGCTGGACAGGTTCTATGCCGACCGGCGTGACCCCCTGGTGGCCTTTGCCGGACAGATGACCGGCGTAGAGGGCTATGTGGAGTCCACGGCCTCCGGCTTCCTGGCGGCTGTGGCCATGGCGGCCAAGGTCCAGGGGAAGGAACCTCCGGCGTTTCCCAGAACCACCGCCATCGGTGCCCTGGGGCTGTACATCAGCGACGGCAGCATCGAGAATTTCCAACCTATGAACGTGAATTTCAGCATCATCAGTCCTCTGGAGTACCGGGTGCGGAAAAAGGCAGAAAAGAACCTGGCCATCTCCCAGCGGGCACTGGAGGTCATTGATGAGATGATCGCCGAAGGCCTGTAAAGCCCTCTCCTGCTTGGAGAGGGTGGACCGGGCAAAGCCCGGGACGGGTGTGGAGGGGACCCCTATAGACGAAGGACGGGGTACGATGAATGGTCCCTGCTATCCACGCGCGTAGGGGGCGATGCCCACATCGCCCCGAGACCTTATGGGCGGGACCGGTTGGTATAAACGTACTGCCCAGTCATCGAACCAGCGGGACGATGAGGGCATCGTCCCCTACGCGGTGGGAGAGTTTTTCCATTCATCGAGCCCCGTTTTTCACTTTCAGGTGTCCCCTCCACACCCGGGCCTGCGGGCCCACCCTCTCCAAGCAGGAGAGGGCAGGAGCTGCGTTTTTTAGGTTTTTTTGAAGACTTTATGCCATTTCTCCGTCACCCTGGCTGCCAGACGGAAGCGGGCATCGTAGACGGTATCGAACAGGCGCTGGATGGTGAAAAACACGGTGGGTGTCATAAGCAGCAACGTCCCCATGACCAGCCGTACCTCTGCGGACCAGGTGCGAAGGTCCAGAATATCCCCCAGCAGGGTAAAGCACACCACCATTCCCGCCGCCATGGCAAACCAGAGGCACTTGCGGAACAGGTTGAAGGGCTTACAGACCTGGAACAGCACCAGAAGGCCTACAAAGGACAGGATGGAGGCGCAGACGGTGGAGACCTCCTCCTTGGGAAGGCCGAACACCGCCATAAAGGCCTGGCAGATGAGAACCACGAAGACATTGGTCAGGCCTCCGGGGAAGGCCCGCCGGAGCACCGTGGGGAGAAATTTTCCCTTGATCCGGTCGTATTTCGGCTCAAAGGTCAGCACAAAGGAGGGAACGCCGATGGCCAGGGAGGAGATCACCGTCAGGTGGATGGGCTCCAGGGGATAGGGCCAGGCGGTAAACAGGGTGATGAGAGAGAGGAAGAAGGAGAAAATGTTTTTCACCAGAAACAGACTGGCGGACCGCTGGATGTTGTTGATGACCCTTCTTCCCTCGGCCACTACCCCAGGCATGGCGGAGAAATCCGAGTCCAGCAGCACCAGGCTGCTTAAACTGCTGGCGGCCTCGGCGCCGGAGGCCATGGCGATGGAGCAGTTGGCCTGCTTCATGGCCAGCAGATCGTTGACGCCGTCGCCGGTCATAGCTACCACATGCTTCTTTTTTTGCAGGGCGGCCACCAGGTCCTTTTTCTGCTGGGGCGTCACCCGGCCGAAGACGGTGTAGTGAAGGGCCGCCTCCCGGATCTTTTCCGGAGTGTCTAAGGTGGCGGCATCGATGTAGCATTCGCTGCCGGGGATCCCGGCCTGCTGGGCGATCTGGCTGGCAGTGGCGGGATTGTCGCCGGAAATGACCTTTACGGTGACACCCTGCCGGGCAAAATAGGCGAAGGTCTCCTTGGCGTTGGGCCGGAGCTTGCCGGTGAGCAGCACCAGGGCCAGAGGCGTCACCAGGGAGGCATCCAGCTTCCCCGCCTCCAGGGGGGACGCGTAGGCTGCCAGCAGCAGCACCCGGTAGCCCTGGGAGGCCCAGTCCCCAATGCCGTAGCTGTCCGGCCGGTCCTGCAGGAGGAACTCCGGCGCGCCTACCACGAAGCTGCCGCGCTCCTCAAATTCGCAGCCGTACCATTTGGTCTCCGGGGAGAAGGGAACGCGCTTGGAGCAGACCAGGCGGCTGCTTCCGGAAAACAGCTCCTTCATGGCCTTGGCCGTGGCGTTGTCCGGCTCTGTGGTGCCGTACATGGCGGTCAGCAGATTCTCCAGCTCCTCAGGGGGAAGCCGGTCTGCCAGGGGGATCACATTGTCCACCACCATGTCCGGCTCCGTAATGGTGCCGGTTTTGTCCACGCAGAGCACGTCCACCCGGGCCAGGGTCTCGATGCTGTTCATGTCCTGGACCAGGACCCGCTGGCGGCTCAGCTTCTGGGCGGACACCGCCAGGGCAACGCTGGTCAGCAGATACAGCCCCTCAGGGATCATGCCGATGAGGGCGGCCACGGTGCCCTCGGTGCTTTCCTGAAGGCCCAGGTTCAGAACCTTGTATTCCTGATGGAAAAGGATGATCCCTACCGGCACCAGGGCAATGCCCAGAAACAGGATCAGCCGGTCCAGGGCGCGGATCATCTCGGATTTTTTCCCCCGGGGGTTGGACTTGGCCTCCCGGGTCAGCTTTGCCGCCCCGGAGTCCGCCCCCACGGCGGTAAGCTCCACCCGGCCCCGGCCGGAGAGGACCAGGCTGCCGGAATGGATCCGGTCTCCCGGGACCTTGTCCACGCTGTCCTCCTCGCCGGTGAGGAGGGACTCGTTGACATGGAGCTCCCCGGAGCGCAGGATCCCGTCGGCGCAGATCTGGTCCCCCTGGCCGAACTCGGCTATGTCGTCCCGGACGATGTGCTCCGGGTCTACGGACAGGGCGGCTCCATCCCGGATGACCTTCACCGGCCGCCGGGCCACCAGGGACAGCTTCTCCACCGCCCGCTTGGCCCGGATCTCCTGGACAATGCCGATGACGGTGTTGATGATCACGACCCCCAGAAATCCCATGTTTTTCGGGGAAGACCGGCCAATCAGCAGCAAAACTGCCAGAAAAATAAAAATAAAGTTAAAGAATGTCAGGCAGTGACGGAGAATGATCTCCCGCTCGCTGAGCCCGGCCCCCTCAGCGGTGCCCCCGTGGAGGCCGGCATCCAGCCGGTCCTGGACCTGCTGGGCGCTGAGCCCCCGCTCCGGGTCAACGTGGAGGGGTTCGATGGTATCCATAAAAATATCTCTCCTTTTCTTACCTTCCCCTGGGGGAAGGTGCCGCCTTGGCGGCGGATGAGGGGCGGGATGCAGAACCGACCTGGTACCGCCCCACACCCGTCAGGGCTTCGCCCTGCCACCCTCTCCCAGGAGAGGGT
>OIZO01000828.1_pt1 | contig 18526 bp, 26 predicted proteins | sample 1588551 | NCBI WGS metagenome assembly OIZO01 (sample SAMN03283271) | human gut metagenome | biome: human-associated habitat; material: feces | host: Homo sapiens | place: Peru | collected 2012 | reverse complement strand
ATCCTGAGAATAAGGATACGACAATTTCAAAGTCGACGGAAGAGACAATTCCAAAGAAGGACGCAGTAACTACACAACAACCAACAGAAGGATCAACTGTTTCACAGTCGCCAAAGAACGGAGATACTATTACGGATAACAAGTCAAATGCGAAGTATACAGTAACTGATACGGTTAAGAAGAACGTAACCTATATTGCACCGGTCACTATCAAAGCTAAGACTATTACAATTCCGGCAACGATTAAGATTAACGGTGAGATCTACAAAGTTACTAAGATAGACAAGAATGCATTGAAAGGCAATAAAAAGGTAACAAAGATTGTGGTAGGAAGCAACATTCAGTCAATCGGCAATTATGCCTTTAGTGGATGTAAGAAGCTTAAGACAATTATCATTCAGTCAAAGAAACTGACAACGAAGACGGTTTCGAAGAAAGCATTTAAGGGAATTGCCAAGAAAGTTGTTGTGAAAGTACCGAAGAAAAAACGCACTGCCTATAAGAAGTTATTGAAGAAAAAGGGATTATCTTCTAAGAACAGGATAAAGAACTATTAGAATTATATAATGAATATTTAGATGGAAACAAAGAAGCATTCGAATTGTTGTATAACAAGTATAAAGAAAAAATACAATATTTTATTTACAATATTGTCAAAGACTATCAAAAAGCAGAAGATATAACACAAGATACATTTGTTTATGTTATGCAAAATAAAATAAAAGAAGGATATACTTTCAAATATTATATATATTTAGTAGCTAAAAGCAGAGCATATAATTATATAAATACAGAAAAAAAGAGAACAGAAATAAATGAAACATATGTATTACACGAATTTAATAGCATTGAACAAGATGTTGCTGATATAGTTACAAAAAATGAAAAGCAAAAAGAAATAATAAATGCTATAAATATGCTAGAAGATAGATATAAAAATACAATATATTTAACTCAAATTGAAAAACTTACATATAAAGAAACAGCACAAATACTTGGAGAATCAGTTCAAAATGTTAGAAATCTTATCCATAGAGGCAAAAAAGAATTACGCAAAATTTTAATAAAGAAAGGATTTGATGAAATGAATAAAGTTTCAAAAGTAATTATAGCAATATTATGTATAAGTATTTTACTTGCAGGAGGAGTATATGCAACAGCAAAAATTGTAGAAAGTTTTTCAGGAAAGGCAAAAATGGCTCCTACATTTACAAGTAAGATATCATCAATAGATACAAATAAAGTATGGTGTGGAACCTTTAATTTAGTATGGAATGATTTTATGAATGATGTTATTGGTGGAAAAATAGAATTTGAAGATGGTCCATCAGAATTAGCAGATGAACTAAATAAACAAACATTCACAGTAAACGAATTAAATTCTAATTCATACTTTAAAATTCATGGTACAGCATCATTTGACTTAAAAGATAAAATTGAAAATGGAATAAAAGAAAAGTTTAATGAAAATAGTAAAATATTAGATAAAGTACAATGGGGAAATCCTGAAGTTTATGTATTATATGCAATGTTAAAAAAGGAATTTAATTATTTAGAAAAGTTTCCAACTTTAAAAGATAATATCTTTGGAGATTCTGAAGAAAAAGTAAAATATTTTGGAATAGAGCCAGATACTTCACAAAATGCAAGTAAAAATATTGAAATATTATTTTATAACTCAGAAGAAGATTTTGCAATAAAGCTAAAGACAAAAGAAGGAGAAGAAGTTTATCTATATAGAACAACAGGAGAAAACAAATCCTTTGAAGAAAATTATAAAGAAATGTTAGAAAAGCAAGCAAAATATACAGGAGATAAAAATTGGAATAAAAATGATGTTCTAAATATACCATTTATTAAAATTAATGATGAAATAAATTATGATGAACTTTGTGGAAGATGGATAAAAGGAACAAAATGGTATATTAGGCAAGCAATTCAAACAATAGATTTTGAACTAAATAATTATGGTGGAAGTGTAAAAAGTGAAGCTTTAATAGAAGCTTTAGAAAAAGAGGTATTTGAAACAGGAAGAGAGTTTATTTATAATGATGACTTTATTTTATATTTAAAAGAAGAAGACAAAGAAAAGCCTTATTTTGCATTAAAAGTAGATAATACTGATGTATTAGTAGCAGGAGAAAATAATTAGATTTGAAGATTAGAAGGAGATAAGTAATGATTTATTGGATTGCGTTATTTATGTGGATAATTAGTATATTGGCAATTATAATTTTTTTAAAATATAATTTTGATGATAAATATTTATTGATAGTAGCTCAAATATATAATTTTATGACAGGTTTCTTGGGTTTTGCAATATATTTTTTATTGATAATGTTGTCTATAAAATATTTAGGGAATATTACTAATATTTATGTATGTTATTTATTACCTATAATACCAATATTGTTATTATTATTGCCATTAAATGTTAAAGTTATGAAAAAAGTAAAAACAAGCATAATTGTCTATTTAATATTATCATTTTTTATAATTATATTGGGATTTTGTATATTTGTTTTTCTATCAAATAAATTTGTAGCAATGATATAATATGCAAGCATTTATATTGATGATATTCCATATTGCGTAAATAATTATCAAAAAGTAGAAAGAATAAATGAATATGAATATAAAGTATATGATGCAAATGGAAAAAAACTTATCAAACATTAAGAAAAAATACATATAAAGATGAAACTGTAACACATTCTAGATAAAAATTAATTGGAGGAATAAAATGAGTTTTAAATATGAGAGAAAAATAAATTATTATGAAACAGATAGAATGGGAGTAGTACATCATTCGAATTATATAAGATTTTTAGAAGAAGCAAGAAGCAGATGGATGGAAGAATTAAATATTCCAATGGAAAAATTAGAAAGTGAAGGTTTTACAATACCTACGCTAGAAGTTGACTGCAAATATAAGCATCATGTAACTAGTGGGGATATTATAATAATAGAACCATATATATCTGAATTTAATGGAATAAGAATGACTGTTAATTATAATGTTACAAACAAAAAAACAGGTGACATAGTAATAGATGCATTTACAAAACATTGCTTTACAGATAGAACATTAAGACCAATTAATATGAAAAAGAAGAATATAGAAATCTATAATATATTTGAAAAATTATATGAAAACAAAAAAGTCAATATTGTTAAATAGGGAAGAGGATTCAGAGTTGAGTCCTCTTTTAAATTTTATAAAAATCATTTGACTTTAATATCATTAAATACTATACTATTATTATAAATAAAAGGGGGAAATGTAATGAAAAAATCTTTGAACTCAAATCAATTAAAACTAATAGCTGTATTAGCAATGATATTTGATCATCTATTATGGGTAATAAAACCAGGTTATAATAATGGAACAATAGTATTACTATTACATTTAATAGGAAGAATTGTAGCACCAATATTTTGCTTTTTTATAGCAGAAGGAGCTTATTATACAAAGGACAGGAAAAAATATCTAACAAGACTATTAATATTTGCAATAATTTCACATTTTGCATATTGTTTTGCATTTGGAATAAATTTTATTCCATTTAAAACAGGAACGTTTTTTAATCAAACAAGTATAATGTGGTCATTAGCCTTAGGTCTTATAGGAATAATGATACAAGATTCAAAACTAAACAATAAAGTAAAAACACTATTTATACTTTTATTATGTGTATTAGGATTTCCATCAGATTGGAGTTCTGTTGCTGTAATGATAATTATATATAACTACGAGTATAGGAATAACTTCAAAAAGCAAATGATAAGTCAGACTATACTTTCAGGTATATATTCAATAGTGTATTGTATTTTTATAAGTATACAATACGGAATCATTCAAATGGGGACAGTATTAGCAATACCATTATTAAAATTATATAATGGAAAAAGAGGAACATGGAAAGGAATGAAATATTTCTTTTATATAATATATCCTGTTCATCTTATAATTTGTGGAATATTAAGATTATATTTATATGGAAATATTTCAACAATGATAGGATAAAAATGTAAAAAACAGATGATTATTTGATAATTATCTGTTTTTATGATATAACAATATAGTAAAAATCAAATAGGAGAATAATATGAATATACCTAAATATAACTTGATACAAATTCAAGATTTACAAAAAGAAATAGAAGAAAATGATGACTTAGAAAAAATAAAACTAGATGAGTATGAAACAGAAAATATAGAAATTTTAAAAATCACAATAAGTAAATCAATAATAAACAATACAACTATAATAAATAGTAATTTTGAAAAATGCATGTTTATAGATATTCAATTTAACAATTGTAATTTTTCAAATACAATTTTTGAAAACTGTAGTTTTATAAGATGTGAATTTAATAATTGCAAATTAACAGGATGTAGTTTTAATGAAAATACATTATTAGACACAAATTTTATAAATGTTAATATGAATTATACTAATATAACAATATCAGATTTAAAAAATGTATATTTTAAAGAAACAGGACTAAAAAATGCAAATTTACAAAATAATAAAGTAAAAAATATAAAATTTCAAGAAGCGGATTTGACACAAATACAAATATTTCAAACAAGTTTAAATGGAATTGATTTATCAAAATGTAAAATAGATGGAATAGCAATTTCTATAGATGATATAAAAGGGGCCACAATCAATCAAGTTCAAGCATTAGACTTAATATATTTATTAGGTGTAAAAATATATGACATTATTTGAACAAGAAAAATTTAAGAGGTTATTAATAATATCTTTTAGTATAAAAGTATTAATAAAGAAATATTAATATAGTATAAGTTTAAAGACTTATCTGTAAGATTACAGTTGAGTCTTTTTATATGTAAAAATAGGAGTGAAAAAATGGGAGTTATTGAATTATTATTATTAAGTATTGGTCTTGCAATGGATGCCTTCGCTGTTTCTGTTTGCAAAGGAATTTCAATGAAAAAAATTAACTGTAAAAAATCATGTATTATAGGATTATGGTTTGGAGGATTTCAAGCACTTATGCCAACAATAGGATATTTTTTAGGTTCAGCATTCGAAAGTCTTGTTACAAATATAGATCATTGGATTGCATTCATCTTGCTTGGAATAATTGGTGGAAATATGATAAAAGAAGCTTTTAGCAAGGAAGAAGATGACGAAGAAAGTAATGATGATATAAGTTTTAAAACAATGTTTGTATTAGCTGTTGCTACAAGTATAGATGCTCTTGCTATTGGAATAACATTTGCATTTTTAAGGGTAAATTTACTTTTAGCAATTTCAATGATAGGTATAATAACATTTGTAATATCAATTATAGGTACAAAAGTTGGAAATAAATTTGGTAGCAAATATGAGAAAAAAGCTGAATTAGCAGGTGGAATTATATTAATCTTAATTGGAATAAAAATATTATTAGAACATTTAGGAATTTTGTAACAAATATAATTTTTCTGCGTCATATTTACAAAGGGGGAAAAAGTTATGCAGGATATTGAAAAAATATATAAAGAATATTTTGAAACAGTAAATAAATATTTATTCTGTCTAACTCGTAATAGTGATATTTCTGAAGAACTTACCCAAGAAACTTTTTACAAAGCTGTCAAAAAAATTAATACATATAAAGGTGAGTGTAAGATGTCTGTATGGTTATGTCAAATTGCTAAAAATTTATGGATTGACCAATGTCGAAAAAATAAAAAGATTGCTAATCTATCTGAAGAAGATTTAATAAATATTACTGAACAAAAATCATTAGAAGAAAAAATTATATCAGATGATGAAAAAATTTCTCTATATAAGAAAATGCAAAAACTAGATGAAAAAACAAGAGAAGTAATGTATTTAAGAATATCAGGAGAATTAACCTTTAAAGAAATAGCAGATATTTTAAATAAAACTGAAACTTGGGCAAGAGTCACGTTTTATCGAGGTAAAAACCAATTAAAGGAGGTTGATTAATATGAGTAGAAAAAATGAATGCAAAATTGTTCAAGATTTATTACCTAATTATGTTGAAGGTTTAACAAATGAAGAAACAAATTTATTTATAGAAGAACACCTAAGAGAATGTAATACTTGTAAAAAAATGTTTAATAACATGAAAGCTGAAATCCCAAAACCAGATAAAGAAGTAAATAAAAATGAAGTAAATTATATAAAAAAATACAATAAAAAATTAAAAACTTTAAAAACAATCATAATAATTATATTAATAATTTTTATAACAATTCTAGGAAGGAAAACTATAATATTATCATCACTTTCTGAAAAGGCTAAAGAAAATCAATCATATGATAATTATTATATTAAATTAAATTCATACCAAGGAGATTATTTTATAACAACTGAAATTTACAATAAAGGTGAAGATTATTTACGAACTTGGACGAGATTTTCAACAGACACTCAAGAAATACAAAAAATGATATATTATAAAAAAGGAAATGATCAAATATTATTACAAGAAATAGGAGAAAACAAATATATAAAAAAATCTTTTATAGAAGGTCAAATATATCCTGTAACATATATACCAACTAATTTAAAAGATAAAATTGAAAGTATAATCTTTCTAAATATTAATTCAACATATTTCAGTGTAATTTCAACATCTTGTAACGGAAAAAAATGCTATTTAATAAAAGACAAAAACAACGAGAGCTATATTGATAAAGAAACTGGTATGGCTGTTAGACATATTGAAAAAAATAATGAAAATGATTTAGTTATAGATTATGATTATAAATTCAATATAGTTACAGATGATGATATAAAAAAACCAGATATAACTGGATATATTATTAAAGAATAAAATTAAAAGTTCTATTCTTTTAATGAAAAGCTATGGAGCAAATATCTTTCTACAGAATTAGTAAATACTGCAGTGTTGAAGAAAAATTTATTGCATTACTGAAATTAAAAAATTGATTTACTATAATAGTAGATCAGTTTTTTTTAATTGTTCTTTTTGATTAAAAATGATTTTTTAGTTGAATTTTAATAAAATATATGATAAAATAATTAATAGTGGATTTTTATGAAAGGAGAATATAATATCCTATTTAAGATATTATGTGGTATATTATATGAAAGATAAAAACGAAGAACAAAAATATATTGAAAGTTTAGTAACATTAGGAAAAAAAATTGCGTTAGAAGCTTCACAAGATAAAGAATTAGAAAAAAAAATAAAGAAAAGTTCTAATTATTAAAAAGTTTTATAATAAATAAAAGTGAGGGTAATTAAATTGGGAAACATAGACATTAATAATATAAGAAAAAAAGGATTTGAAGAAGGATCAATAGAAGAAAGAATAGAGGAGTATTGTAGAACAACAGCTAGTCAACATACAGATGGCTTATTAGAAATATATACACAATTAGATGAAAGTAGAAATGGAAATTATATCAATTCAGACTTAATGAAAATGGTTTATCCATTTTATGCTGAAAGTTTTGAAAATAGAACAAAATATAATTTATCAATAACAAATTCAGCAGCAGTTTTGACAAATGAAGCTTTTAGAAGAGCAATTCAAAGACCAGATGTACAAAGATGTGTATTTATAGTAGGACCATATGGAGCAGGAAAGTCATATTTTTCACAATCTTTATTTGAAAGAGAAGAACATGGAATGTTAGCTAATAGTATAGTATATGAAGGATCAATTACACCTCCTGCATTTGGAGAAAAAGTTCAATATGCCATAGATAATGGTGTTACACCAAGTATAATAGCTTTAAATCCAACATTAAAGCTTTCTATGCAAAATATTAGATCTAGAGCTCAAAAAATGGGAAGAGATGTTGAAAAAAATGAAGTAATAGATAAATTTTCTAATATGTATAGATATTTAAAAGATTTAGTTGCTCAATTTGAAGGCATTGCATATGTTATATATAACAAAAATGCTAATATAACAATTGATTTAAATGGTGGAAGTATAGATTTAGAAGATTTAAATCATGGAACTGCAGAAGAGATTTCAGCACAATATGATAAAATAAAAGAAGAATTAAATAAACAAGATTCACGTCAATAAGATACTATAATTATTATATAAATAATGCCTACTAGGAGGCAAAGAGTAAAATACCCTAGACAATCGATTAATCAGCCACCCAGTTGGCAAAGAGAAAAAAACACAGGTAAATAAATTTGGGAGTCTTGCACTCCCTTTTTATTATATAAGGAGTAAGATGAAAATTATAGAAGGAAAATTATATTTTATAAAAGATGAATTTATTGAAAAGTATAATCCCAAATATCATTTGATGGAAAATAAAGTAGTTGAAACAAAATAGAACAATTGACTTTAAAGTATATGGAGAAACCGAAGCACATTATACAAAAATATATATTTAATTTATAATTAATAAAACATTAAAATGAAAAGATTTAAAAATTTAATAAAATTTTAAATCTTTTTTATATTTTTTTAGGTTATATTATATGTAAGCTAGTTTATAAAAGAAAGGAGGTATTTACTTGGAAGATAAAGAATTAATCTATAAAATACAGCACGGAAATAAAGAATTATTAGAGATATTAATTGAGAAATATTATGATGATATTTATAGATTTTGTTATTATAAAACAGGAAATAGCTCACTTTCTTATGATTTAACACAGGAAACATTCTTGAAATTGATTAAATATATAGGAACTTATAAACATAAAGGAAAATTTAAAAGTTATTTAATTACAATAGCAATGAATGTATGTAACACTTATTTGGACGAGAATAAAGTGGAGTTAGAAGAATTAGATGATAATCAAACTTATAAAGAAAATGATTCTAATGAATTATCAAGAATAGAACAAAAAAATTCAATTGATAAAGCATTAAAAGAGCTACCAGAAAAACAAAAAGAAGTAATTATTTTGAAGTATTATGAAGATTTGAAAATTAAAGATATATCTAAAATACTTGATGAAAAAGTACCTACAATTAAATCAAGACTAAAGCAGGGAATAGAAAAATTGAGTAGGTATTTAGGAAAGGAGGACTTTTAATAAGATGGATAAGTGGAGAGAAATTTTAAACAAAAGAGAATTGCCAAGTATAGATGAAAATAAAAAAAGGCAATCAATAGAAATATTAAAAATGGAAATAGCAAATACAGAAATAACAGTAAAGGAAAGCTATTTTGAAAAGATAAAAAGATATATTCCTTTTATGAGTAAAATTACTTTCCTTTTCCAATTTATTCTATTATTGGTAGGAATATTAGTTATACAATCTATGAATTTTGAGAAAACAAGGCTAATTTTATCACTTGTAATGCCAATATTAGCATTTCTTCAAATAATGGAGTTAGAGAAAAGTTTTAAATATAATATGTATGAAATTGAAATGAGTTGTAAAATGGACTTAAAAGAATTGATTTCAATTAAATTAATAATTAATACATTTATTAATTTATGTATAATGACAGTATTTGCAGTTATGACTGGAACTCATTTTGAACAGGAAAGTTATGTATTAATTCTTTATTTTTTAGTGCCATTTATGATAACCAATGTTGCTAACATTTTAACAATGCGTTTATTAAAAAATAAGTCAAACGAAATTGTAAATATGACGATAATGTTATTAATCAATGCGATTTTATTTAAAATTAATATAAAGTTTCCTAGTGTTTATGAAACTTCAAGTGTTTTAGTATGGTTAGGTTTATTAATTATAACAGTATTTTATTTTATAAAAGCTGTTTATCAATTTTATGAAGAGGAGGATGATTATATATGGAACTTGAAATAGATAGGCTAACAAAACAATATAAAAATAAAATTGCAGTGGATAGAGTTTCTATAAAACTAAAACCAGGAGTTTATGGATTACTTGGTGCAAATGGAGCAGGAAAAACAACACTTATGAGAATGATATGTGATATTCAAAATCCAACTTCTGGTCAAATTAAATATAATGGAACAGATATAAAAAAACTAGGGGAGGATTACAGACAAGTTCTTGGTTATTTACCACAAGATTTTGGATACTATCCAGATTTTACGGCTTATGATTTTTTAATGTATATTGCTGCATTAAAGGGATTATCAAAAGAAAAGGCTGAAATTAAAGTGAATGAGTTATTACAAATAGTTAATTTGGAAAATGAAAAAAAACAAAAAGTAAAGACATTTTCTGGAGGAATGAAACAAAGATTAGGAATTGCACAAGCAATGTTAAATAACCCAAAGATTCTAATTTTAGATGAGCCAACAGCAGGACTAGACCCAAAAGAAAGGGTAAAGTTTAGAAACTTAATTAGTAGTTTTTCACAAGATAAAATTGTAATATTATCAACTCATATTGTATCAGATATTGAATTTATTGCAGATGAAATTATTGTGATGAAAGCAGGTAAAAAGATATTAACAGGAACGCCAGAAGAACTTTTACAAGATTTAAGAGGCAGTGTATGGAAATGTGTTGCTTATGATAAAAAAGAAGTAGAAATGCTGAATCATAAATATTGTATTATTAATATTCATCAAGAAAATAATACAACAGAATTAAGAATTGTAAGTAAGCAAAAACCAACTGTGAATGCTGTTAATATAGAACCTAATTTAGAAGATTTATATTTAGCATATTTTCAAGATAATGAAAAATAGAAAAGAAAGGAATGAACAATATGGGAACATTAGTGAAATTTGAATTAAAGAAATTATTTAATAAAAAAATGAATATTGTTGTAATCATAATTTGTTTGTTTTTAATAACATTACTATTTTCTATGGCAGGTAAAGATTTTCTAGCAAGAGATAAGAGTGGAAAATCTTATAAAGGTAAAGAGGCTATTAGTGTTAGAAAAGAACAAATGAAAGAGATTTCTGGAACTTTAACAAATGAAAAGATTATAAAAGAAATAGAAAAATTACAAGAGTTGCATAATGATTCAAATAATCTTATTACAAATAGTGATGGAGAAAAGGATTTTAGTATTGAAATTTATAATGAATATTTAAATAATAGACTTGATTTATTAACAAATATAAATCGTGTATATGCAAATTATAATACTAGCTATATAACTGAATTATTTAATCTAAATTTAAAAGAACAGAAAGATTTTTATGAAACAAGACAACAAAGAATAGAAGAAGAATTAAATCAAAGTTATGATGGAAAAAAATATACACCTCAAGAAAAAGAATATTGGATAGAGAAGTCTAATAACACAAAAATACCATTTGAATATGATTTTTATTATGGATATTCTAATTTGTATAACACTTATGAATTACTTATATTTGGAGTAATTGCTATATGTATATGTTTAGCATCTGTTTTTGCAGGAGAGTATCAAAATGGTACAGATAAAATATTATTAACCACAAAGTATGGAAAAAGTAAAGGTGTAACTGCGAAAATAATCGCATCTTATATATTTGCAACATTAGTATTTACAATATATTTAATATTTGCAATAGGAACAATATTCTTAATGTTTGGTACAGATGGAGGAAATTTACCAATACAAATTTCTAATATATTAAGTCCATACGCACTAACATTCTTCCAGTCACTTTTATATAATATAGTGATTTCATATACAGTATTGTTTGGTATGGTGGGATTAACATTATTCTTGTCATCTAAACTGAAAAATCCTATGACAGTATTAGTAATAGATATTGCTATTATTATGTTACCAGTATTTTTGAGCATAAAGTCAGCTTTTGGAATATTAAATAAAATATTATTCTTAATGCCATATAATGCAATTTATTCAAACTTTTCTCAAATGGTATCATATAAGTTAGGAAATATTGTTATTGATTTACCTATGATGACTATAATTACTTATATTTTTATGATGGTTATAGCATTAATTTGTGCAAAGAAAACATATAGTAAACATCAGGTAGAATAAGTAATAAAATTAAATTTTATTTAAGGAGAAAATTATGAAGTTTTAGTTGATAATAGAAAAGTAAAACTCACTATTAGATAATTTAAAATATTAAGGACTTTAATAGAAAATCCAAATAAAGTATTTTCCAGAAATGAATTATTAGATTTGGTATGGGGATATGATTATTATGGAGATTTTAATATAGTAAATACACATATAAAGAATAATAATTTTCTTTTATTCAATGATAGCCTAAAACTAGGCTATCATTTTTTTTGCAATTATCAAGAAATATTATAAATTATGAATAATGAACAATCCAATTTTAGAGATTTAAAATTTGTAGATTTAAGATTACAAAATGGACAGGTTGAATTAATATTAAGATCAATGGAGTTATACTGATATAACCTAAAATTTATGGTAAATGACACAGATATAACAACAGAAGAAAGAAGCAGAAAACAAGCAAAATTAGAATATACATATCAACAAATTCTTGCAACTCAAGCAGAACAAGTCAATAATAAAGCAAATCTTCATAATACCAATACAAAGATGTCTGAAAATATGTTAGAATCAACAAATATCTTAGATTTTGATAAAATAGCTAAAAAAGCATAACATTTATTAGATTTAATAAAAAACGGTGGAGTAGGGGGAAGAGCCTTATTTTCAGATATATACATTTTAAATAAATATTAAAAACAAAAAAATAGAAAAATAGGTAGTAAAATATTTTGTGCAATGTTCTTAAATTATTTTTAGAAAAATATAAAATATATAATTTAATAAAATAATTTTAATTTGAATTTTAAATTAAAATTTAAAAAATTACAAATTAAAGATTTTAAAATTTTGTTTGGTAAAAAATATTAAAACGAACATTTGATTATTACAAATTGATTTATAAATTTTAATTATAATCTTAGATTTTAAATTATATTTATAAAGTCTGAAAATCAATTATAATTAATTTAAATTATTAACTAATTAAATTTATCTGTTTATGATTTTAGAAATTAATTTTGATGCTTTAAACTTATAGTATGCAATTTAAATTTGCAGATTTTAATTAAACTTATGGAATTATAATTATATGTAAGATATTTTGAAATTAGTTAGAATAATGGCTTGCGAGAATCGCTTTTAAGGCATTTTAATAAAACAGCCATATAGTTTGTTGTCTGGTATTTTAGCAAAATACTGGTAATCCTAAGATTTTGCAATTTTTAGTAGTAAATTGTTTGACTTTATAGATATACAATAATAATCAAAAATACCTCAAAAAAAGCGACGCACGAGAATCGATTTTAAGCCGTTTTTATTTTTAAGGCTTATAGTTTGTTGTTGGTAAAATACGGCAAATATAGAGAAATAAGCATTTTGAAGATTTTATATAAAATTTAGATAGAAGATCAGGAATTATTAAAAATTATTGAAAAACAAATTTATAATTAAAGATAAAAATTATTTGAACATTAAATTATATAGATAAAATATTTAAATAGCTTAAAATTGATTTTAAAGCGTTATTAAAATAAGATTATATAAGTAATTGGATAACATTAAATAATATTAAATATGCAAAATAAAATAATTATATAATAAGTAAATATATTAAAGTCAAAAGCTTGAAAGTACTGAAATAACTGGGTAGGACTATAATCATAGTCTATATATTTTACTCCTATCCCTTTTTGCACAAAACTTTGATTTTGTGCAATGTTGTGTAAATGAAAATAGAGCCTAAAAGTCTCCTTTTAAGCCCCACTCCTCTATTCTATATCCTTTTTAAAACTCTTACTTGCTTTTTCCAAAAATATCCTACTAAATGAAATTCCTAACAAAACTAATATTTTATCTATAAATCCCATTCCAAATGTTGTCATATACAAGTATGCACTTTCAAATATTATTGTAAATGCTATGTAATATCCCAAAGTTTTAAAACTTATTTTGTTCATTAAATTCCATATTTTCTTCATTTTCTAATTTCTCCTTAATTTTTTCAATTTTTAATTCTAATTCAATTTGACGAAAAACGTTATCTGTTTTTACAAGTGCAATAAAAATAAACGAATGTGCAAATACTATTAATAAAATTATAACACAACAACCAATAGCTCCAATTCCATAACCAGACATCAAAACATTAGCCCAAACTAACAAAACAACACTACAAAATACATAAACAAAGCTAAAACTTTTTAAATAAATTATTACAAATCTTTTAAATTCTTTCATTTTATCTTTCCTCCTTAAATTTCCCGTATTTCTAATGCAGAAATTTGCCATATTTTTTCAGATGAAAGCAAATCTTGATGATTATCAATATAAAACTCAATAGCACTTTTTATAAAATCACAATAATACAAATCCTTTTTACCTGGATAAAAATCACTTTTACAATATAAATCCATTTGTAAAAAAGTTTTTAAAGGGATTTCAACAGTTAGTTTCTTATACACAACATTTTTCTTATCTTTTTTCATCTTCTAAATTCTCCTTATATCTTTCTTCTAAACCTTTTTTAAAATCAATATAATCCTCACAATGTTCACAGTCTTCATTACATATAGTATAAGCTTCATATGTAATAGGACAAATAATATATCCTTGTTCTTCAGCTAAAGCGTCTCTTAACCACTGTTCCATAATTACCTCCACCTCATCAATAAATTAGGTACAAAATAATGATATATAACTTGTTGTAATACACTATTTGCGTACTTTTGATAAAAATTTATTTTGTATCCACCTTCAAACATTTCTTTAAGCTTTGTCTTATATGCTCTACTTAATTCACCCATTGGATAACCATTTTGTACTGCATACAATATAGCCATTAATGTTTTATCTTGATACTCGGACAAACTCATTACATACTGATTTAAGTATATTTCAGGAAAATTATCTCCAAATTTATACCTTGCTATTGCTGATATTGGATAATCATCACAACTTCTACTTATCTCAATACGTGTTAAATCTCCAAATATATCTAAATTACTTTCTTTTTTCTTATTATAAACTTTTGTTTCCATGTCTCCTGTACCTACACGATACGTTATATTATCATTACCATAACTTTGTATATACATTTTTCTTTTGTTTCCCTTATTCACTATCAAATCTCTTATATTTACTTTTACATCTACGGCTAAATCATAACTTTTTATGAACCACTCTCCTGATAAATTCAATATATATCTTACAATTTCGTTATCTTTAAGCTTATTAGGATTAAATTCAATAGTTAAATTATACTTACTTAAATCACTTTGAGTTCTTTTTTCTGTGTTATGTAAAAAACCAAACCAAAAACTCTTTCCCTCTTCATCTTGTATAACATAATTGTAAAAAAATTCACACATCTTGCCAGTGGTATAATATCTTTTTATATTTTCTTGCCAAATTGTTTTTAATCTAAACTCTAATTCTGTGAAAGCTGAATAAGTGATATATGTTTTAAGTCGCAACATATCTATTGAATAAGTCATGTTGCCATTCTCTTCTTTCTTTAAATACATTATATATCAACCTTTCAAACTTATTTTATTATGATTAAAACTTTTTAAATAAACAAACACTAGTTCTAAAACGTTCAAAAAAAGTGTGAACATTTGTTTATCGTCAAAACTATTGCGAGAGTAAGTACAGACGATTTATTTAAAAACACAAATTGCATTATAATGCAACGAACACCGCTGATTAGATAAGGCGGTGTTTTGGAAATTTTTCTCTTCTGTTTCGTCTTCGACGAAATGATGGACTATGTCCATCAGTCTCAGTCGGCGACCGCCTTGTCACTATGGGGGACTGTCCCCCATCCAGAGATGAAAAGCTCGTTGCAAACGCAACTTCGCTTTTCTAATCTCTGCCCCCGCATATCGGAGCATTTGCTAACGAAGATATTTGTCTATAACGTTAGATTGCTCATTAAATTCTAAAATCGTTTTTTCGACCAATTTTACTACTTCATAATATTCTTTATTACTAAAAAGACTTTTCAGGCTTATTTTATAGTTTCGCTTTAAATTTCGGTATCTACATTCCTGATTATAAATATTATTTGCGATATATTGTATTGATAAGCCTTCCTCATACATTTTAATTATACTTGTTTTATACTTTTGTTCTCTATCTATCTTATATGGTTTCATATTGTTTTACCTCTTTTTCTGCTCTACTATATAAGTTTTATTTACTATATTTGTTTCTGCCTGTTCTTCTTTAAATCCTACTTTTTGTAATCTTTCAATTACTTTATATGTATCGTAACTTTCTCTTAACTTCTTATCATGAACAAAGAAGTACATTCCTTTATTTTTCCACTCTAACACATCACCTTGTGCGTCTAGAATTGGTTCAAATCTCCTTACTATCGTTATACAACCAAGCAAAGTTACACATCTTCTTACTTCAGTTGTTTGAGTTCTGATTGCTTTAGACAACAAGTAAAAGTTTTGAGCTGTACCAAGTATTACTCTTCTGTTTTTTCTATTTTGTGTTATTACTTGAAGCATTTCAGGTGGAAAGTTCTTACTATCATTACTACTGAACCAATTTTGTAATTCGTCCATCATAACTATTACACCCTTAATTCCATTTTTATAATTAATAAGCATACGCCAGTCATTTAAGGCTATATCTTGATGAGTATAAGCTAAATTACTTGTACATTTTGCGAGTGGAAATTCCTTCTGCAATTGCATAGCCTCATAAACCATACTAGTTGTTTTACCACTTCCTTGACGACCCTCAAATATAACAAGTCCTTGATGGGTAAAAAAATCAGGATCTTGGTTAAATTTATCCTCAACTATCTGCTTAGGTGCATCAATAAAAATCTTTCTTAAAAACCCATGCTTTTTTACCTTTTGTCTACTTCCCTTTTTAAATCTTTTTCCTTGTTTTAGGCCTATAAGAATAAATATTGTACACATAAGCATAAATATTACATAAACAATTAATATTAATATAATAGGGTATTTTAGCCATTCAACAAAAGCCCAACCTACTTTTAAAAAACTTTTTAACATCTTGTCCTCCTAACCTAAAAATGGAATAAATCCTTTTATAAAATTCAATACCGCAATTCCAATCCTAAATAAGAACAAAGAAATCATAAGTAATATTAAAGGCAACAAGTTAGACCATGGTAAAATATAAGCAACTACTTGCAAAAATTGACCAACATAAGGAATACTTGAAACCAAATCAATACCAATATTTATAACCGAAAGAGGAGCAAGAAGAATATTAAGAAATGCTTGAAAAACTAATAAAATACCATTAATGACCATCTCTTAAATCCTCCTTTATAAAGAAATCACTAGCCTTATATCCAGTAACACTTGTAAAACTTTCTATTCCTCCACCAGCTCCATTTATGATATTAGGTAACATCAACAACATTCTCCAAATAAATGCTAGATAACAAAATCCTGTTATCATTAAATCTCCAAGTGGTTTAAAAGGCTTATAAAAACTTAAATCCAATATAGTTAACTTTTGTTTCTCTGTCCATTTTGTTTCACCTACTTCAATCTCTAACTTAGGAGCTGTACCAAGATTATTAAACATATTTTGCATAGAATTTATAGCTTCTTTTATACTTGTTATAAATGCAAATTTTGAGCTTACTGTATCGGAAATTGCCTGTAATCTCTCTTGGCTTGGAATAAACAAACTTTTTAGCAAATCACCTAATAGTTCCAATAATTTAATTCCAAAAAAGTTTTCACTAAATGGGTTCAAATAGCTTAATATGTTTCCAATTGTCTCAATTATATCTTTCAAAATAAAATTCTCACTTAAGGGATTAAGAAAGTCAAATATACTTCCTATTCCACTTATAATATCTTTTAGTATAAAATTTTCGCTAAATGGGTTTATATAGTTTAAGCCTTGTGCAATGTTTGTGATAATAGAGCTAAGACCTTGCGTAATCCTATCAAACCAATTAGTGTAATTAGGACTATCGGAAGTATTCCCACTATCTCCTGAACCGTCCCCTCCAGTGGAGCCTCCTGTACTATTGGTGCCAGGGTTGACTGTACCCCCACTGGAGTTTTTTGAAAAACCACTTCACCTTTTTCATCTAATACATCATAATTTGATGATAAAAAATTTCCGTCATATGTAAAAATATATCCATCATTCTTACCATCACATTTTCCACAACTCCAATAAACAAAAGTATCAGTTTCACTATCAAATTTAAAACCTATATATCCATACTGTAATTCACAATTTAAAAGATGATATCGAGATTTTGAACCAATACAAGCCTTAAAACAACCTTGATAAGTCAACAAAGCATAAACACCATTACTATTATTAAAAACAACATAATTATTATAAATAGAAGAAAGTGTAGCAATACTTGAAGATACACCAGAATAATCCAAAGTATAAGATTTATCATTATAATATATATCAATTGTTTTTGAATTTTCATTCTCAGTTTCAACTGCAAAACAACTTGAAGAGAAACTTATTGTAATTGCTAGAATTAAAGCAATTATACTTATAAATTTTAATTTTCTTTTCATTTCTTTCACCTTTCTAAAAAATTTTAAGGACTAGACTTATTAGCCTAATCCTTAATGTTAAAAATTGCAGATTATTTTTCATAAATC
>OIZO01000824.1_pt1 | contig 18595 bp, 13 predicted proteins | sample 1588551 | NCBI WGS metagenome assembly OIZO01 (sample SAMN03283271) | human gut metagenome | biome: human-associated habitat; material: feces | host: Homo sapiens | place: Peru | collected 2012 | reverse complement strand
ATCAGTTTATACTATCCATGCAGGGATAGCATAAACTGATTTTGAACACCTACTTACTATATAATCCGCAATTAGCGAACCAGCGTTTTCTTGCCGTTGATGATATAGATGCCGCGCTGCGAAATGCGGTTGAGGCGGCGGCCCTGGAGATCAAAGATCTGAGAAGCCTTGGCGTCGTTGACCACGCTGCCGATGCCGTCGACCACGTTTTTCTTGAACTTGGCAGTGATGTGCACGTAGCCTTCAATAGTTCCTGTATAGTCTTCATTGCCGGAAACACCAGCGAGGGTGTATTCGTTGAAGGTGGGGATGGTCAGGGTATAAGCCTGGCCCGCCGGCAGGAGTTCGGTGGTCTCAGAGATGACTTTCTCCAATTCATCCACACAGGTGATGGTCACCGTGTACATCGGCTGGGCGAAGAAGGTGGAGATGCGAATGGGGTGTCCCGTTCCGCTACCCCAACCCACGAGGGCGCCGCTTTCAAGTCCGTCCCAATACTGGCCGTTGGCGCCCTTGATGTTCCAGGTGGTGCCATCGCCGTTGAGAGCGAAGGTGAACAAACCGCCAGTTTTGCTGGCCGTTGTCGGGGTGGAGCTGACGAGCTGCGGCACATAGAGCGCAGTGTGTTCGTTCTTGACCTTGAAACGGTTGCCGGAGCCTTCGAGCGTCCAGATGGCCGTTGGGGGCATACCTTCGGCAGCGGTGTAGCGGTTGATGGCGTTGCCAGAGAGGATGGCGCGATAGCCGGCGCGGCCAGGGGCCGTTGTGGCATCGTAGAAAAGATAGCTCTTGCCAGCCTCAAGTTTCGTCACGACTTCGCCGTCGGCCTTCACGCCCGTGATGGCATCGGTGGCGTAAACGAGATGGAGAGTGCGGTCGGCATCCAAGGTGAGGGTTTCACCGTCGGCCACGTCGCTCGATGCGAGCGTATAGTATTTACACTTTGGAATTTTCACGGTGTAGGTCTCGCCAATAGGCACGTTGACCGTTTCGTTGCTAAGCCAAGCGCCCTTTTGGTCGGTACACTGGATGGTGAGAGCATAGGCCACGCGCTTATAGACCACGTCGTAGGTGTTCTCGCCGACTGGCGTGATGCTTTCAACCTTGGTGTTTTTGTATTCAGGACAATATTCAGCCGTCAGTTCTGCAACAGACGTCGGAACGCTGCGCAACACCTTGCCGAGAACGGCACCCTTGTCGTCCTTGCAGTTTATCGTGATGACCTTCACGGCTTCGGCTTTCCATCCTGCGCCCTGCACGCGCGGTGCGTCGGAAGAAGCACTGGTGGTGGCGCCAGCGTTGACCTGTCCGGAAGGGAGCGGGAAGAGGCTCTTTCCGCCCACCTTGATGCGAAGTTCTTTGTATTTTGGCACATAGGTGAGCGTGACGTTGGCCTTGCTGATGCTCGTTCCGACACTGACGGGGGAACCTTCGCGGTCTGAGTAACTGCCGACGGAGGTGATGTAGCGTCCGGTGGCGGCATTTTTCAGTTTGAGCGTCTGCGAACCGTCGGCATTGATGGTTGAAGCCTCAACGAGCCATGCGTTGTTGGCATAGGCGTCGGCGGAATGCTGCAAATAGCTACCTTTTTTATTGTCGGAGAGCGCCGTGGCGTCGTAGCCGCTGACGGTGTTGATGAAGGAGTAGGTCTGTCCGTCTTTCAGATAGTCGAAGCTGACGGGATCGCCGTTGCCGTAGTTTTCCATCGGGGAGAACTCCCAAAGTCCGCCACGGCCGTCGCTCGGATTCGAATAGATGTTGACCGACATGCCCTGCTTGGCCACGGATGAGTTGAGATACAGGCCGGGGGTCTGATCGCTCGAGAGGGAATAGTAATAGTTGTTGCCCTTCTGTCCGTAACCTTTTGCACCGAGCACGAAATTATAGTGTTTGCCCGTCTTGTCGTATGTCCAGCGGCCGACAACGGTTTTGGCCGTCGGCGTGGCGTTAACAGAACCGTCGGGGAAAGCTTTGCAGACGAGGGCGTATTTACCCGGGGTCTTGGGGTCTTCCTCAAGGCTCCACCATTGGTTGTCGTAATTGTTGTCGGTGGCGGCAGCCTGCGTGTTGGTCCACAAGCGACCTGCAGCTGCGCCGTTGCCCTGATAGGTGGCAATGAGCGGCGAACCTTCGGCGAGGACTTCGATACAGCGGCCCGACCGCGCAGCGTCTTCTCCGCCGGAGACGATGCGATAGTAATATTTCTTGTCGGCGGTGTTGACTCTCGGAAGCACCTTGGCGGCAGTGCCGGGCTCTTCTTCGCCGAGCATATAATATTTGCAATATTTATAGCCACCATAGTTGAGCAAAACGGTGTCGGCCGTCATGCGTTTCTGGAATCCCACGAAATTCTTGCTGGACTCCGGCGACCATCCGCGCTCTGCAATGGCGATGAGACGAGGCAGTGCCGACCATTCCATCAAGTCGGCGTTGGAGACGTTTTCTGTCCAGAACGTTCCCTGCACACCGCCCGTCACTTCTGCAGGGATGTCGCATGCGTAGGTGTTTTTCACGTGATCGGAACCGTCGCCGGCGTTGGGCGGGTCTTGCTCCGAGTTGCCCTGTTTGCGGTTGATGTAGTAAGGGCCGTAGGGGGTGAACACCGTTGGCAAACCGAGCGTCTTGGCCTGCTTCACCGATTGCTGGGCAGGATTCCAGCAGAACACTTCGGCACCGGTGGCCTTGATGACGTTGAGATCGGAACTGCCGGCGGTGATGGCCTCGTTCCAAACGGCGAGCTTGCGGCCGCGCTCTTTCACAAATTCGCTGAGTTCCTGAATGAAATAGCTTTGGAGCTGACGATAGTTGGTGAAGCCTTTGGCTTTGTAGAGGGCCTGGCATTCGGCATTGTTTTTCCAAGCGTCGACAGGACATTCGTCACCGCCGATGTGGATGCGCTCGCCAGGGAAGAGATCCATGATTTCGGAGAGGACGTCTTTGGCAAACTGCACGGCAGCGGGGTTGGCGACGTTGATGACATCGTAAGAAATGCCTCCCTTGCTCCACACCTGGTGGCCGCCAGAGGGATTGCAACTATATTCGGGATAGGAAGCCATTGCGGCAGAGCTGTGGCCCGGCATGTCGACTTCTGGCACGATGGTGATGTGGCGCTCCTTGGCATAGGCCACCACGTCGCGAATTTCGTCTTGCGTGTAGAAGTAAGGGCCGTAGGGCTTGTTAATCCAATATTGCTTGGCCTCATAGAGATCGGTGAAGAGGCTATTGGGGGCGATGCTGCCCACGGTGGTGAGCTTCGGATATTTCTTGATTTCCACACGCCAGCCCTGGTCGTCGGTGAGGTGCCAGTGGAAGGCGTTCATCTTATAGTACGACATGACGTCGAGCATGCGTTTCACCTCGTCGACCGTGAAGAAGTGGCGAGAGACGTCGAGCATGAAGCCGCGATAATCAAAGCGCGGTTCGTCGGAAATGGTGACCAATGGAATGGTGTACGTCGGAATGGCGTGCTCCATTGCGAGCGGGTCTTTTTTACCGGCCATCACGTTGGCGGGAAGCAATTTCTTCACGCTCTGGAAGGCATAGAAGAAGCCCGTGGCGGACTTGGCCTGGATGTTGACTTTGTCGGAGGTCACGGCGAGGGTGTAGCCGCTGTCTTTGAGTTTCGAGGTGGCATCGAGTTTCGACACCTGGAAGAGGGCGTCGGCATCATCGACCACGACGCTGACCTCTGCGCCTGTCACCGCCGCATAGAGATCGGCGAAGCGCTTCACTTCGTTGACTTCCTCTTCGGCCAATCCAGAATGGCTGATGCTGAACTTTGAGGGGAGCGTCAACTGCTGTCCGGCCTTAACCGAAATGCTCTTCGGACGCGGCGTCAGATTGATGAATGTTTGGGCCACGGCTGTTCCCGCCAACAAGAAGAGCGAGACCATGAGGCCAATCAATTTGATTTTCATAAGTTGATGGATTTAGATGTTTCTGAAGACAAAGATAGGCTTTTCCTGTCACCTTGGCAAGGGTTTGCCAGATATAAAAAAGCCGCGCCGAAAGGAATCCCTTCGGTACGGCTTATTTTGTTATGGTTTAGTAATGGTGGAAGTATAAGTTCACCATTACTTAATATCAATCGATTTCTTCGTCAGCCTCATAGCCGCCCATTTCGCGGATGGCGTTCTTCAGCATGACATACTGCTGGAAGAGGTGGTTGATAGGCACTTCGCCCTGCGTATAGTCGTGCATCGGGCTCTTGAGGAAGAAGCTCAAGAAGCGCTGCGTGCCGTAGCGACCCTTGCGGGCAGCGAGGTCAGAGAGCAACACGAGGTCAAGCAACAACGGAGCGGCCAGGATGCTGTCGCGGCAGAGGAAGTTGATCTTGATCTGCATCGGATAGCCCATCCATCCGAAGATGTCGATGTTGTCCCATCCTTCCTTGTTGTCGTTGCGAGGAGGATAGTAGTTGATGCGCACCTTGTGGTAGTAGTCGGTATAGAGGTCTGGCTGGTTTTCCGGAACGAGGATGCTTTCCAACGTTGAGAGCTTGGAAACCTCTTTGGTGTGGAAGTTGGCAGGCTCGTCGAGCACCAAACCGTCGCGGTTGCCGAGGATGTTGGTTGAGAACCAACCGCTCAAGCCGAGGCAGCGGGTGCCGATGATTGGAGCGAAACCCGACTTAACCAAGGTCTGGCCGGTTTTGAAGTCCTTACCAGCAATTGGCATCTTGGTCTTCTCAGCCAATTCCCACATGGCAGGGATGTCGACCGTTGTGTTGGGAGCACCCATGATGAATGGAGCACCTTCCGTCAGGGCAGCGTAAGCATAGCACATTGAAGGAGCCACGTGCTCGCGGTCGTCGGCCTTCATGGCAGCTTCGAGGGCAGCAAGTGTGCCGTGAACGTTTTCGTCAACTGGAACGTAGATTTCCGTTGAAGCAGCCCAGATGACAACGATGCGGTCGCAATTGTTGGCGGCCTTGAAGTCGCGGATATCCTTGCGGAGCGCTTCAACCATGTCCCAACGGGTGGCGCAATCCTTCACGTTGTCGCCATCGAGACGCTTGGCATAGTTGTGGTCGAAAGCGGCCTTCATCGGCTTGATGGCCTTCAACTCGTCGGCAACAGGATTGATGTCTTTTTCCTTCAACACTTCAGCGTTGATGGCGCTCTCATAGGCATTGGCAGGATAAACGTCCCACGCACCGAAAACGATGTCGTTCAAATCGGCCAGAGGCACGATTTCACCATAATGAAGATATTTCTTGTCTTTGCCACGTCCGACACGGATTTTGTCATATTGAGTCATTGAGCCAACTGGCTTGGCAAGGCCTTTGCGGGTCATCAAAACACCCGTCATGAAAGTGGTGGTCACAGCGCCGAGGCCGACACACATCACACCTAATTTTCCTTTTGCAGGTTCCATTTTTTATATATTGGTTTTATAGTATTGTATATATCCTGTCTTCTCCGCATGAATAACATCAACGCGAAGAAGGCGTTCCTTTCAAAACTCCAAAATTACAAAAAGTTTTTTATACTATCCAAGTATTCCCTGAGATATTTGCCTCTATGCGGTTTCTATACCAATATTTACTCCTTATCGCCCTTTAGGAGCTGGCGATAACGCTGGTCGTTTTGCAACACCTGCAAGGCTTCGCGCACAACTTTGTCGTCGCCGAGACTATAGACGGCTGCGCCGCGGTCGTAATAATAGCAACCAACGAGGTTCATCTCCACCAGGCGCTTGATTTCTTTCTTCCAGCGCTGGAAGTCGAAGTCTTCGTTGTGGCTCAGTTTGGCTTCAAGGGCCGCAAATTCCTTTTCGGCCTCCACGGAATAGCCTTCGCGCTTGGCCAGTTTGCGCAACTGCGAGAGCACACGAAGGCTCTGGCGGTCGTAGGTGAAATGATGGTCCTTGAGGTATTGGCAGAACTGGGCATACTCTTCATCGGTGAGGTGGAACTGGTCGGCCGGAGCTATCTGCGGATGGGTGTTCCGATAGGTGGCACAATAGTCGGTGAGCTGGTCGGAGATGCTGAGATAGCCAAGAAGGTTGGGCAAACTGTCGTCTTTCACTTTCACGTCGGGCGTGATGCCGCCGCCGTCGCGCACGGGGCGTCCTGCAGCGGTGTGGAACACTTTGGAGAGGGAGTCGGGCAAATGCACGGGCGCACCGTCTTCAAACTTATAAGCCTGGATGCAACGGCCGCTCGGTATGTAGTATTTGCTCGTCGTGACTTTCAGCACACCGCCGAAGGGCATGGGGCGCGTTTCCTGCACAAGGCCCTTTCCGTAGGAGCGCTGACCGATGACAACGGCGCGGTCGTAGTCTTGCAACGCGCCGCTCGTGATTTCGGCCGACGAAGCACTGCCGTAGTTGATGAGCACGGCGATGGGGATGTTGAGGTCGAGGGGCGCATTGGAAGTTTTGTAAGTCTGCGTGTTCTCCTTCACCTTTCCACGCGTGCTCACCACCTCCTTGCCGCGCGGGATGAAGAGGTTGACGAGGTTGATGGCCTCGCCCATAAGTCCGCCGGGATTGCCGCGAAGGTCGAGAATGAGCCGGCGGGCGCCCTGCTGTTTGAGGGTGATGACGGCCTGACGCATGTCGCGCGAGGTGTTTTCGGTGTAGCCGCTGAGCAATATATAGCCGATGCTATCGGAGATGATGGTGGCACACGTGATGCTGGGCAGGACGATGGCCTGACGCGTCACCTTGAAGGTGAGTTCCTTGCTGATGCCGGGGCGACGAATGCGGATGTCGAACGACGTGCCGGGCTCGCCACGCAGCATGTTGCTCACTTTTGAAGAATAGTCGGCAGCGGCCAGCGTGTCGAGTTCGCCTGTGTCAACGCCACCGATGGAAAGGATGACGTCGCCACGGCGCAGGCCCACATTGGCTGCGGGCATACCCTCATAAGGCGTAGAGATGATGCAGCGGCGCAGGTCTTTGCGCGGTGCGATGATGGCCCCCACCCCAGCATATTTGCCGGTAGTCATCTGTTTGATTTCCTCATTGCGGTTGGCTGGGAAATATTCCGTGTAGGGGTCGAGTTGGTCGAGCATAAAGAGAATGGCGTTCTCTATGTTCTTCTTGGCGTCGACCGTGTCAACGTAATTGAGGTCGAGGTCGCGGTAGAGACTATTGAAAATATCAAGTTGCTTGGCCGTCTCGAGGTTGTGGTTGCTCTGCGCCTGCATCGTGGCAGAGGTCAGAGCCATCACCAGCAGCAAGCAACAGGCAGATAGTTTGTTCTTCATTGTCAACATATTTATATATGGGTTGTATCGCGCGTGGCGAGAATATTGGTTTTGTATCGCGCAGGCAGGTCAATTGCCACACGCATGAATTTCTTCCTTGATCTTGTTCCAGGTTGTTTCTGGCAATTTGGTGCCAACCACCTGGATGATTTCGTTGGCCAGCACCGTGCCGTTGGAAAGACATTGCTCGAGCGGACAGTCTTGCGCCGCGCCATAGAGGAAGCCAGCGGAGAAATAGTCGCCGGCGGCCGTGGTGTCGACCACCTTCGTGCCGCTCTTGGCCGGAACAAACGCCACCTCTTCGCCTCGGCGGGCATAGGCGCCGCGCTTGCCCACTTTGACCACTGCCGTTTCGCAAACCGATGCCAATTGCTCAAGGGCGGCCTCCGGCTCGAGTCCCGTAAAGGCGCGGGCCTCGTCTTCGTTGGCAAAGACGATGTCGGTCTTGCGAAGCAGGCGTGCAAAGAAATCGCGGTCGGCAGCCACGATGTTGTAGCTTGCCAAGTCAACGCACACCTTCACGCCCCTGGATTTGGCGGCCTCAACAACGGCCTCTATCAAATCGTGGCTCTGAACAAGGTAGCCTTCTATATATATATAGGAGTAGCCATCAAGCCACTGCGCGGCGACTTCCGATGCCTGAAGCAGGGCGGCGGCGCCGAGATACGTGGCAAACGTGCGCTGTCCGTCGGGCGTGATGAAGGTGGAGGCCGTTCCCGTCGGCTGTGCATCCTTCATCAAGAAGGTGCGGACACCGGCCTGACGAAAACTGTCTTCGAAGAAACGTCCGTTTTCGTCGTCGTTAATCTTGCCAATCAAACCGACCGGCGCCCCCAGCTGTGCCAGGGCCAAAACCGTGTTGCAGGCCGAACCGCCAGTCGTGCGCTCGCGTTTTGCAGCACGCATGCGCTCACAAACTTGTTCGAAGATATTTTCCCCAATCAAGTGCATACCGCCTTTCTCAAGGTCAAACTCCTTGATTATATCCTCATTTTCAATAAGATAAAGCGCATCAACCAGCGCATTTCCTATACCTATTATCTCTTTCATCAAAAAATATTTTCGAATTTTTCTGCAAAGGTATTGTTTATTTCAAAAATAACTACTAATTTTGCACTGCAATTCAGCAATAAAAGATGAATTATTTCATCGCACACTGCTTCAGTAGCTCAGTTGGTTAGAGCACCTGACTGTTAATCAGGGGGTCGTTGGTTCAAGCCCATCCTGAAGCGCCAAAAGCGTTCGTACCATTAAGGTCACGGACGCTTTTTTCGTTTTCTGCATGCCTCTCATGCACAAAAGCCATATTTTATTTTGCCATACCGCAAAAAATAAGTATTTTTGCAGCGGTTTTGGTTCCGTAGCTCAGTTGGATTAGAGCAACGCCCTTCTAAGGCGTGGGTCCAGGGTTCGAATCCCTGCGGAATCACGAAAGATTTTTAATTGAGAGGTTTCTAATTCACTTAGAGACCTCTTTTTTGTTGTTGATTATTACGGAAAATAAGTTCCCTTTGCTTATAGTAAGACCTCCCTTGCAAGCCATCAACTTGCAAGGGAGGTCTTACCATAAGCAATTACTGCCTTTTGCAAATATTCAGTCATAACTTTATAAATATCAACATCTGCTTTCTCGCAAACATCAAAACACTCATTCATTAGGCATTAGGCATTATACTTTGCTGCCTCTTCATGTAAGGATGTCAGTTCTTTAGTTTCGTAGTTCGTGTAAAATGAGAAGTCATCATCAAGGTAGAAGTTGAGATGAAGGTCTTTTGTCTAGTGATTGGCAAAATGCTTCACATCTTCGATGGAGGTTATTTTATTGTCATATTTTACTCTGCTTCGTAGCCCTCATCATGTACTATTTGTTTTACAACACTCACATCAACGGTTGAAAAGTCAGATTTATCATAAATAAGGAGTAATGCTATTATACCATTGTGCTGTTCAGCAATTACATTGTACGTAATAACACGCGCGCCACCAGATTTACCTTTTCCTTTTGACTTGATAGCCATACGAATTTTTCGAATACCAGGTGTAAGTTCATCACCTTGCAATGGATTTTCTTGTAGGCTCTCCAAAAAGTTCTCGTAGTCCTTCTTAAAACTCGGGTATTTCTTTGCAAGGCGTTTGGCTTCCTTAGCGAAACAACCAGACACTTTAATACTATAATTCATCGAGCAAACTTTCAGCAGATTGAAGTACTCTTTTACCTGCAATGGCTTCCTTTACTTCTGACAAAGCATTCTTCAATTCAACCATTAAATCACGAGGAGCTTGTATTGCTCCCTCATTGGAATCTTCGGGATAAATACGGAAATTTCCTGCACGCGATTTGAGGACAACGTGCTCCCCTGCTTTCGCCAAATTCAAGTATTTGGTTTGATTGGTACGAAAGTCTCTTGTGCTTACAATTACCATAATCTTAGAGTTTTATTATTACACCGCAAATGTACAAATAAAATTCTAAATTGGCAACCATTTAATGCAATTTGGTAGCCGTTATCTACATAAACACCTTCATCCCATTTATATCAAACACGCACACATCTCTCAGCTGCTGGATTTCATTGCTATCCAGCAGTTTCATACTTCGCGTGCCTTTGTAGAAGTCATAGCGAAGCGAAATACAGCGGTGCCAGGATTGGATTTCACCGCTGCGCGTCCATAGTTTGAGGTCTACGGGTTCGAAGATTGGAGCATACGTTTGAGCGTGGTGATGTGGATAGCGTGGGACATTAGTCAAAAGTGTTGTTGTAAACTTGATTAAAGATATTATATAAGCGAGCAACGGTGAACGGAACCTGCTTGCGAAGTGGTTTCCACTTGAACTTCACATGGTTGTTCGCGTTGGTGGCATCAGAAAGTTCACTTTCGATATCAGTAATGAGAATGAAACTGCCCTTAGGGAGTTCAGGAGAGATTAAGTGAAGTTTGTAAGACTGTAAAGCCAGCGTAAGATAACGGGCAAAGGAATATGAGAGCGAGGACGTCTCGCTCTCGTATTCAATCTCCGTGTTATCTTCGATGGTGGTTATACAACATTTCATTCACCCAATAGTTTCAACCCAATACTAAAGAAAAGCGCAAACCAAGAGCGTCAGCAATTTTCAAGAATGTAGAAAGTTGCATATCAGTTTGCCCCTTTTCTAATGCCGATATATACTCACGCTTTTTACCTATTTTTTCAGCCAATGACTTTTGGGTAATATTCTGTTTTTTACGCTCATCCTTAAGCAATTCTGCATAATACCATGCTTTAGCTTTGGCATCAAACTCTTTGCGTTCAACACTCTTCTCACTGCCATATTTTTCGTTTAGGACGTCATCGAATCTGCGCAACGAGGCTAATTTATTTTCATCAAGTTTCAACATATAATTACTCCTCCATATATTTCATTAAGATACTCTCAGCAGTTCTCACTTCTGCTTTATATTGCTTAGAATCTTTCTTCAAAAAAGAGTTTAGAACAAGAATACGATGTGCTTGAATAAAGTTGTCATGATCTATGGCAAGCATTATTGAGCAGTATTCGTTATGACCGATAGAAATACGAAGTTCATAGAAATCTGTGTTCTCTAAACTTTTTACAAATCTCTTATTGACAATGTATTGCGTTCGAATCATATCAAAAGCATAATCATACTTTTCTTGTATACGCTCATCTAAGTTATGATAGAACTCATCAAACTCTCTAGAGAAGATAATTTCTCTTATTGTTTCCATACTGCAAAGGTAATGAATTTATTCTATAAATGTGATACATTGGAATATATTTCTTACATAAATACCTCCATCCCATTAATTTCAAAAACGCTCACATCTCTCAACTGCTGGATTTCATTGCTATCCAGCAGCTTCATGGCTCTGCAGGAAAGAACAGGGGAGGAACAAAAGCGAAAGCAGCGAGTTTTGGGCGTACATACGGCCAACACCGCTGGCGTCAGCACCCCAGCCCACTTTGCCCACAAAGCGAGGACAACGATTTTTGAACGGACCTTCGCGCCACAGTCCCTATACCTTTCAGCGAACGCGGGACGAGGCACGACCGAACGTGGGACGAGACGCAATCGAACGCAGGGCGAGACGCGATTGAACGCGGGAGGGCGTTCGCTGACAAGTATAAGGACTGTGATGAAAATATGCAGATAAGGAATACCAAACATGGAGCACGCAACGATATGCCACCCGACTTATAACACGTGTTCGCATAAAGCGCATGAAGAATTGCGCTGCCTGAAGCAGACGATGCGATGGAAAAAACTTCTTTCTATGATTAAGCAATCCGTAATTTTGCCGTTGGCAGGTAATATTTTATGCATGGTGTTCAAAATACAGAAAAAAGGTTGCGACATAGCAACAAGAGGCGCTGCGCGAACATTGGGCGAAGGGCTGAGGCGAAGCACTGTAGCTCACTTTGCGAGCAAAGTGAGCTACAATGCTGGCGCCGCAACAGACGATTATGCGGGCCAGCGCAAATCTCCGCTACGAGGGCGCTACCGCCTCTTTACCGACCTTGATTTTCTTGGATTTTGAACACCCTAACAAATAACATCTGCGAACCTAATTTCCAAAAATCTCATCGGCGTTAACAAAAAAACAGCGAGCCTGAAAAGACTCGCTGTTTTTATATACATTTTATACACAAGCGGTGGCGTTGCAACATCGGCTTCGTCGGGATTGACGAGGGGGAATGCCGTGGTGCAGGGCCTGCTTGGGTTTTATTCTGTCACTTGGAAGGTGTCGAGTGCCCCACCGGCAGATGATTCACCCACAAGCCACTCGTGACGAATCTTCCAAGTCTTGGTCTGCTCATCGTAGAAGATATTGTAACCCTTCGCAGACAAGGGAAGTGGCTTAACGTAAATCTTACCACTACTAGCTTGATAGCCCGTAAAGAGTTTTGGAGAAACCGACATGCCGAAGTGGCTTTCAGCATCGTACTTGAAGACTACACTAACTCCCGAGCCGAAAGGATCTACAAAGCGATAGCTGTCGAATGTAGGAGAATACTGAAGCTCCGTTTCTACTTCCGTCTCGAGCATTTCGGAAGTGTAAACGCCTGAGGCAACAAATTCATAGTCTTCCTTCAGAACAACGAGGCTGGCAACAGGCATTTTCTGAGCGTAAGCATTGACAGAAGCGTTTCCATCGAGACGAAGTTCAAGCGTGGCTTGAACACCCATCGGGAGGCTTTCAGTTGCCTTGACCGTGATGGTCTTCTCTGCTTCGCCGGCAGCGAAAGTGACGCTGGCAGGCACTTCAAAATAAGAGGCAGAATCGCAGATGGCCTTGATTTCGTAGGTTTTTTCTACGGTTGCATCAGCACGCTTCAAAGTGACAGGGATGTCCTTTGTTGCAGCATTGAAGACCACCTCTTGAACGGGATTTGCAAAATACACCGTGTCAGCGCCACCGGCAGCTGCGGGCGTATAGTCGTCCTCATAGTCGCAGGCTGAGAACGAAAGAACGGCAGCCAGAGCGACGATATATGATTTATTAAACCATTTCATGTGGATCAATCTTTATTTGGAGGTTGATAAGGGAGGGGATTGCGGCGCAAGGCAGCAACGCCCCTCTCCTATTTTTTTTGTTTGAGACAACGGATTAGTCGGTTACGCCGTCGAGCAGGGCAGCGTTGTCGCCGCTCTTAGGCCGATTGCCTTCGTTGTTGTCTTTTGGAGACACACCGCGGTTGCTATTTGTTTCAGTCTGCGGGAAACGGAGCAAGAGGTATGGGTCTTTGGGAGCAACGTTGAAGTCGAAACCAGTCGGCCAGTTGCCCTTGTCATTACCATGAATGCGAACAACAGGCTTGTTGAGACGCATGATGTCGGCCATTGAGAAGCCTTCACCCCAAAGCTCGATGCGGCGCTGTTTCCAGATTTCGTTTTGGATGACCTCAGCAGAAGCGTTGGTGAAATTGTAAGACGGGTCGCGGTAAGTTTTCACGAAGTCGTTGAGCACCTGGAGTGCCTGTGATTCCTGACCGCTCATGGCGAGACCTTCGGCCTGGATGAGAATCATTTCTTCCACGCGCATCAAAGGCCAGTCGTAAGCATTCTTGTCAGAACCGATGCCTTCGCGCATACCGAACTTCACGTTGGTGTAAGGCACGAATTTCACCTTAACGTTAGGAATTTCCAAAGTTGAGATGTCATCGCCTGTCGCAGCTTTACCGTTTTCAAGCGGCCAAGAGCAGTTGGCGAGGTTGGCAGAATGGAGGTTTTTGTCAACCCACCATCCCTTGCGAACGTCGGTTGCAGGAATCTTGTCGTAGAGGAGCGAGTTGATGCACTTGTAGACACCCGTACCAGCTGTATAAGCATTGGCAGAGAATGAACCCAAATGGCTGGCTGGAGAGAAGAGGCTGTTCGAGATGACGTCGGTCTCTGTGTGGATGGCCCACATCCAGTTGGCTTCGTTCATATTACAGAAGGCCGGTTTGCTCACGTCGGCGATTGAAGCTGGCGTATAGCCCTTCATGGCCTCGGCAGCGTCGCTGGCAGCTTCAGCCCACTTGCCCATGTAGAGGTTGGCACGGGCACGGAGACCATAAGCCACGTTGCGGTTGAGATACATCTTTGAAGAAGGCGTGAAACCCTCAAGATGGTCAACGGCATAGTTGAGGTCGTCCATGATGAACTCATAAACTTCCTTCACGGTTGCACGTGGGTTGTTTAAAGGGTCGGGGGTCAGCTGGCTTAGGATGGGCACGCAAGGTTTGTCGGCGCTGCTGGCATAGTCGAACTGGAAGTAGGGGGCGAGGTTCAGATAGCCGAACGCACGCACGGCACGCACCTGAGAGAGGATGTACTGCAATTCCTTCTCGTCAGTGTTCGGATCGATAGAAGCGATCAAGTCATTACAGAGTTTGATTTGCGCGTAGACAAACTTGTAACGCATGAGCGGGATGATGTAGTTCGGCGAACGGTCGCTGTAACCGAAGGCTGGAGAAAACCAGTTGTAACCAGTGTTTTCGCAAACGAAGTCGGAAGCGTTGGCATCCATGGCCGTGCAGATAGAAGAATAACCGTAGTCGCAATGAATGCTGCCGCTGGACAATGCGGCCCCCATTTCGCCTGCATAAGTGTAGACACCAGCCAAATCGGCATTAGAGCGCGAAGGGATGGAAGTGGTGGTGGTTTCCACCTGCTTCTCGGTCACTGCGCCGCCTTCCGGCACCATGTCGTCGATGTCCGAGCAGGCGCTCAAAGCGAGGCAACCAATGGCCAAGAATAAGTTTTTATTGAGATATTTCATTGTTGTTCTTTATTTGTTGGCAGGAGCGTCACACGCGGTGTTGCCCTGCCGGTTAATAATCTGAACTTTCCCTCTTCGGGAAACTGGCGGGAGGCACGTGTGCCCCAACCAGCCCCGAAGGGAGTTTATTATATGTCTGCTTCGCTGCAGTTGATCAGAACGTCAAAGTCACACCGCCAGTGATGTTGCGCATCTGGGTGTAGTTTGCTGAACCCTGAGAATCATTCCAGTTACCACCTGCTATAATGAAGCGTGGATCAAGACCCTTGCGGGCAGAGATGACACCGAGGTTGTCGCCCGTCACGTAGAAGCGGAGAGCAGAAATGCCGTAGCGCTTGGTGAGCGTGGCTGGAAGCGTGTAACCGAGGGTGACGTTGTTGAAGCTCAAATAGTCGGAGCTGGTCAACCAACGGCTGCTGAGGTCTTGCTTAGTGAGGTCGGAAGCGTCGACACGCGGCACGTCCGTGTAACGGTTCTCAGGCGTCCAGGCCTTGAGGATGTCCTTGTGCCATGCTGTACCAGCAGCATTCGGCTCACCAGAGTGCATCATTGCTTGGTAAGTGGCGTCGTAAACCTTACCACCGAGCTGGTATGCCAACTGGATTGAGAAGTCGAGACCCTTCCAGTGCAATGAAGTGCCGATACCACCATAAACCTTTGGCAGCGGGTCGCCGAGGTCATACGTAGTGGCCTTGCTATAGTCGGTGGTGAGCTCACGGCCAGTAACAACGGTTGAAGCGTTGCCTTCAGCGTCGGTCACGGTGGTGGTCACGTCCTTCCAGTAGAGAGAAAGACCGGTTTCAGGGTCAACACCAGCATATTCCTTCAAGTAGAGCTGATACATAGAACCGCCCACGCGCTGGATTATGCCAGAACCAGAAGATTTTATACCACCGTTGGCTTCAACTTCTGGATCGAGGGCCGTGATTTTATTCTTGTAGTGCGTGAGGTTGAAGTTGACGCTCCAGTCGAAATCGTTGCGCTTGTAGATGTAGCCCGTCAATTCGAGTTCGACACCGCGGTTAACCATAGAACCTACGTTGACAGGAATTTTACCAGTCAAGATACCAGCAGACGGAGGCATCGGCTTGTTGTAAAGCAGGTCGGAAGTCTTGCGGTTGAAGTATTCAAACGTACCGCTCAAACGGCCTCTGAAGAGTTCGAAGTCGACACCGATGTTGAATGCCTTGCTCTTTTCCCAAGTGAGATCCTTGTTGCCCTTGTAAGAGAGGACCTTTGAGTATTCACCAGTTTCAGGAGAGTATGAGATGGCATACTGGTCGGTGTAAGCATAATACATGCGGTAGCCTTTATTGAGGAGGGCATCGTTACCCTGCACACCCCAGCTTGCCTTAAGCTTCAAAGCATCGAGCCATGAAGAATAATCGTCCATGAAGTCTTCCTTCGTGATCAACCAAGCGGCACCAATGCTACCGAAGTTACCCCAACGATTGTCTTTGTGGAAGACGCTGGAAGCATCGCGACGGTAAGAAACGCTGGTGAAGTACTTGCCAGCATAGTCATACTGCAAACGCGTGAGGACACCCTGCGTCATGTAGCGGTCGGTGCTTGAAGAAAGGCTCTTGGAGTCTTTGCCGTGGGCATTGCCAAGCTCGCCGATGTACGGGTTGTAGAGGTGGTCGTTGTAACCAAGGAGTCCCTGCATGCGGAGCTTGTAGTTTTCGTAACCAACGAGGGCTTCAACGTTGTGAACTTGTCCGAACGTGTGCTTGTAGTTGGCCAAATACTGCGTGTTGACACCCGTTGTGTGTGAGTGGCTGACTTCGACAGCACCGTCGCTGACGGAGCTGGTTGAGCTGAAGACACTGTTGAGCTGGTTGCTGCGCGTGTTGACGTCGGTCACGGCGATGTTGGCAGTCAGTTTCAGACCTTCAACCAGCGTGATTTCAGCAAACCACTTACCATTGAACGTGTTTGAAACAGCCAAGTAACGGTTGTTTTCGTTGTCGCCACCCGGATCGGCAGGAGCATAATAAGAACGCTTCATGTTGGTGGTGTTGGCACCATTATCATAAAGGCGGTTGCCCGTTACGGAGTGATGCATGATGTTGCCGTTGGCGTCGCGCACATAAAGCGGATAGATCGGCCCCATCAAGTTGGCCACGCTGAAGAGGTTGCCCGATGAATTCCAATCGTCGCTCATGTTGCCACGCGTTTGCGTTTCACTGAAGTCCATGTTTGAACCTACGCGAAGCCATTTCTTGGCCTGGTATTCGATACGGCCACGGCCAGTGTAACGACGGAAGCCTGAGTTGGCGATGAGACCATCGTCGTTCAAATAGTTGACGCTGGTGTAGTAGCTCATGCGCTCTGAGCGGCCAGCGATGTTGACGTTGTATTCCTGACGGAGGTTGCCATCGCCGAAGAACTCGTCATACCAGTCGTCTGGCGTATAATAGAACTGTCCGTCGCTGTAGCCCAACGTGGCGTTTGGATTCATCTTGAAGTTCGTGCCGATGAGGTTTTCACCCGTTGGCACCGTGTACACCTGATAACCCACACCACCTTCTGCTGCCTTGAAGAGGGTTGCATTGGCATAAGCGTATGCTTCAGCGGCAGTTGCACCATGGAGGGCCTTGGCGTTGTAGAGGGCACGATAGGCCGTTTCGTAATAGTTTTGTACACCGAGACGCTTGTAGTTTGGCGTGGCGCGGTGGTTGCTACCCCACTTGGCATCGACCGTCACGACAGCGTCGCGGTCGCGGCCTTGCTTGGTGGTTACCATGATGACACCGTTGGCACCACGCGCACCGTAGATGGCGTTGGCTGCGGCGTCTTTCTGAACACTGATGCTCTCGATGTCCATCGGGTTGATGCTGGAAAGGGCACCGTCGTATGGCATACCGTCGACGATGATCAACGGACTTTTTGAAGAGGCCATAGAACCGATACCACGGATGCAGATGGTGGCACCGCTACCAGGCTGACCGCTTGAGGTAATGGTCTGCACACCTGCCATCTGTCCGCTCAATGCGTTTGTGACGTTGGAGGTGACACGCTGTTCAATTTTTTCACCCTTAATCTGAGAAGCAGAACCGGTGAAGGCCGATTTCTTGGCCGTACCGTAGGCCACGACGATGGCTTCGTCGAAGCTGTTCTCGGCTTCTTTCATCACGACGTTCACGTTGCCCGCGATGCTCACCGACTGTGATTCCTTACCGATGTAAGTGACCAACAAGTGTTTGGCAGAAGAAGGCACACTGTTGAGTGTGAAGCGACCATTGTCGTCGGTGGTGACCACGACCTTGTGGCCTTCAACACGCACTGTGGCGCCGACAACCGGCTCACCTTGAGCGTCGACCACGCGACCAGTCACGCGCTTCTGCGCAGAAGCTCCCGCTGCTGTCAACAGCAACGTGGCTCCCAAGAGCACTAACTTTTTGTTCATAATATAACCATTAAATTAAACATTATTTTTCTTATTTTCTTCGGCAAGATTCAGCGGAGGCGCTGGGGGCGCACGGGGGCTTGCCTGCTGCGGCTTTCATCGGCGACGAAGCGGCCGCGGCGTTTTGATGGAACGGAGACGGACTGAAACGTCTCGCTATCTGAGTTTTTTACAATACGCCTGTTACTTTTTGCCTGCCCTTGCGTTATATATATGTCAAGCAGTTCTGGCGTCGCCAATGGTGTGACATATTGTGACACCATGTATGATTTTTCAGCGTCTGCTGTTATTCATCGTAAAAATATACACATATACCGATGTGGAACTGCTGCAAATATAGACGTTAATTTTTATTTAGCAAAACATTTGTTTAGTTTTTACTCGTTTTTTTGAACAGAAGCCCTAATTGACCACCAGAAACCCACTTTAAGTTTACAAATTAACGGTTTTTTAGGGATAGAATAAAATATATAACTATGCACGAAGTGTATAAGGAGAAGAAGAACCGCGGAGGGAGCGGTTCGGATTTCGTTTTTCTGGACGGCGAGGGGAAGAGAAGGGGGAGCAATATAAGATATATAGGAGGGCGGCGAAGAGGCGGCGGACGAATTAAGCGAATTTTTGCAACGGGGTTGCGGGGCTGCGCCGCGATTCGATGTTGGCCTCAGACGGCGTAACAACGAATTAAACGAATTAACGAATTGC
>OIZO01000822.1_pt1 | contig 18614 bp, 18 predicted proteins | sample 1588551 | NCBI WGS metagenome assembly OIZO01 (sample SAMN03283271) | human gut metagenome | biome: human-associated habitat; material: feces | host: Homo sapiens | place: Peru | collected 2012 | reverse complement strand
CATTTCTCTTCACCCATGACCATTATATCATGGATAATAGAAAAAGCCCAGCATTAACTGGACTTTTTCGACACTCTGTGCCTCCGGGGTACTTCCCCGGAGGCCTTTGCATCCCTTCCGCGGTTTTATTTTCAAAAAAAGACTTTTCTTTCCGTCCTCCCTGTGGTAGAATGAAAAAAACAGATCTGTCCAAGGATGTACAGATCAGATTTTCGGAGGATTATTTTGGAAGAACTGCATCTCGGGAAAAAAATCCAGTCCATTCGTCTGGAGCGCGGACTTTCTGTCCGGAAGGTGGCCGGTTTGGCCGGGATAACCCCCTCCATGCTCAGCCAGATCGAAAACGACCAGGTCAATCCATCTATCAACACCCTGCGGACCGTGGCCCAGGTGCTGGAAACTCCGCTGTACGCCCTCTTCCAGGAGGATCCCACCCCCGACCCGGTGGTCCATCCGGAACAGCGGCATGTGATCGGCACAAAGGACGCGCCGGATGTGCGCTATGAGCTCCTGACAAGAGATACCCGAGGCAGCATCGAATTCTGCATGATGGTCATTCCTCCCCATCTCAGCTCTTACCGGGACGCGAAGAGCCACGCCGGAGAAGAGGTGGCCTATGTCTGTGCGGGAGAGCAGGTCGAGCTGAATATCGGCGGCACCCTCTACCCCATGGGCCGGGGGGACAGCGTCCGTATTCCCGCCAATGCCCCCCACACCTGGCACAACCCAACCGATACCGAGGTCCGCGTCATTTTCGCAATCACACCGCCAACCTTTTGACGGGTACGCCAAAGCCCCCAGGGACGCATCCCTGGGGGCCTTCGTTCTATTACTTCATTAGCCCGTACAGCAGCCAGGTTGCCGCCAATGGGTACATCAGGCTGTCGCACCGGTCCAGGATGCCGCCGTGACCGGGGAAGATCTTGCCGAAGTCCTTGACCCCCGCCACCCGCTTCACAGCAGACATAGACAGGTCTCCCCACTGTCCCAGGATGGACGCAACGGCGGCGTAAACCGCTACAGTGCCCACATTTCCAAAAACAGGCCCCGCTGTCAACGCAACGATCACAACACTGGCGGCCAGGCCCCCCAGGGCCCCTTCCACACTTTTTCCGGGGCTGACCTTGTAGGCCAGCTTATGCTTTCCGCAGCGGCTGCCCACCAGATAGGCAAAGATATCCGTCAGCGCGCAGACCACGCCAGTCATGCACAGGAGCCAGGCCCCATTTTCCATATCACCGTAGGCCGTCAGGCCCCGGTACAAGCCAATGGCGAAAAATACGCTGACACCGGGCATATAGGCCTTGGCAGGCTTCCCGATACAGCGCATCAGGTATGTAAACCAAGCCAGTCCTCCAAGAAGCATACCGAGCATCACCGGTCGGCTCTGGGCCAGGGGAACCCAGGGCAGGACCAGCGCATAGGCAAAGCAGGCAGCTTTATAGAGGCCGCTCTTGACCTTGTAGGCCTCCAGGATCTCCCACACGGCTCCCAAGCCCAGGCACACGGTGGTGATCTGGGGCACAAGGGGCAGGTGGAACAGGCACAGCAGCACCAGGCTGACGACAGCCAAGGCGATTCCCGTTAAGGTTCTCTGTTTCATTTCTGTTCCTCCTCCTCCGCCAGCACAGGTACAAACCAGCTGAGGCCATGGCGGATAGAAAACATGCCGATGGCGGATGCCAGCAGGGCCCCCAGCACATCCACAATGATATCCTTCATGGTGTCCCGCAAGGCCTCATGGCCTACCAGCAGCTCTCCCTGGGCGGTCATAAACTTCTGCATATTCAGGCCGAAGAGGCCGTCAGTGGTGAACTCATAGATCTCCCACAGAGAACCCAGGGTCACGGAAAAGCAGAAAGCAAACAGGCACAGAAAGAAAGGAGACAAGTCCATGGTGACGTGCTTATTCCGGTTCAGAATGGTCACGACCATGAGCCCGAAAAAGCCCGTCATCATAGAGCTGAAAAAGTGACACACGGAATCCCACTTGGGCACCAGATAGTAAAAGCTCCGGACCTCTCCCAGGAAAATGGCGCAGTAGAGAAAGATGATATAAAAGCCGTACAGCAGCCCCGGCAGCTCAAAGCGGAGCCTGCGCTCCAGAATGCCAGGCAGATGGATGGTAATGAGGCCCAGAACACACTGCATAAGCATCAATACATAGTCAGACTCCGAGTGCATCCCGGCGCTGGCCTGCTCGCCGCCTCCGAAGACCATCCGCAGGATCAGATATACAATGGGCACCAAAAAGCTCAGAGTCACTCCGAAATAAAGCACCCGGCCCAGCCTGTTTTTCTTTTTCATTCTCTTTCGGCCTCCTGAACACAGTCACTTTTTCTAGTTTCCCTTTATTTTAGCAAATGATACTAAACCGAAAAGAAACAGCTGCTTCATCCCTGCATATCCTACCAAATCCCTGTTTTTCTGTCAAGGTTTTTCAGCCCATCCGCAAAGAAGGGCTGGCACCATGCCAGCCCTTCTACACCTTATTGTTTAGGTATTACGCATTCAAGGAAATGCGCGCTGCCATCACGCAAGTCAATATTACAGCTTGCGCGGTACGGGAACTCCGAATGGCTGTCCAGCACCAGAACATGGTCGCTATTCTGGCTTCTTCCGCTGTCATCTACACCGACAAAGCAAAATACGCCATCTTCATTTTCGCCATACGCAGATGTGGCACTTTCCCTATGCGTCATCACAAACGCACGGCCTAGCCGGTCGATACAAGCATTGATACCTATTTTTCTTGCAGCTTCCACACTTAGCATATTGCCTTGCCTCCTTTACAAAAAACGTCTCTTTTGATTATAGCAGATAGGGATTGCGTGTCAACCAATATTTACAATTCAAGCTCTGGGGAAATGTTGGAATACTGTTTTCACCCCTCCACCCTCCGCAGACGCTCTACGATGCTCTGCCTCTCCGCCTGGCGGTACATAGCCGCGGGGATGGCCGTGCCCAGGAGGGCGAAGACGGGGACCAGGATCAGGACGGGGGTGACGCAGAAGCGGTAGGTATAGAACCAGTAGGCGTTTTCCAGGAGTTTTCCCGCCATGGGATTCACGGCGGCGGAAAGGAGGCCGGTGACCAGTCCCGCACCCAGGGTATAGAGGAGGCCCTCCCAGATGAGCATGGCCCTCAGCTGCGCTCCCGTCATACCTACGGCCTGGAGCACGGCGAATTCCCTCTGGCGGGAGAGGATGGAGGTCATCATGGCGTTGACGAAGTTCAGGACTCCCACAATGCCGATAATGGCGCACAGGAGGCCGCCCAGGATGGCGAAGGTGCTCTGAAACTGGCGGAAGTAGGCACGGTGGCTGGCCTTGCTCTCGTACATCAATGGAGACTCCGGGGAGGCGGTCAGGTTCGCAAGATAGCTTTCCGCCGTCGCTTCCGCATCCGCATCCGGGGTATCAAACAGGTAGAGTAAGGGGGACAGATTGTTATCCCCTGCGTCCCGGCGCAGGGTGTCCGCTGCCAAAACTGCTTCGTAGCCCATAATGCCGAAGCGGCTGCTCATACTGTAGGGCACATCTACCAAGGCGCAGACCGTGTAAGTTGCGTCCGACCGGGCTCCAGCCGGGTCGAAGGTCACCCTGACCTGCTCCCCCACCGCGGGGTATCTCTCCGGATCCGATAGGGTCCCGTCGTCGTCCAGGTTGACGGCAATGGCGACAGCATGGTTATCCGGCTCCAGCATGGGGGAAAGGTCCCCTTCTATCACGGTGAGTTTCGACAGCAGGTCGGCATCCAGGCCCTCCACCTGGGAATAGGAGGCGATTTTATCTCCGTCTCGGGCCGCCCTTTGAAGCATTTCCTCAATGTCCATCCCCCGGAGGTAGTGCTCTGCCTCCTCCCGCCAGATATTCTCCGGCAGGTACATCTGAACCGAGCCCACTTGATAGGCAAAGCCCTCCAGGGACCGCTCCGTATTGGCCCGGATGGGGTCCACATCTGCCTTCGTCAGAGTGCTGCCCTGATAGCGGAAATAGTCCGGGGTGCTGACGATAAAGTCGGCGCAGCTCTGGTGGCTCAGGTATTTGTCCATGTCGAAGCCTCCTAAAAAGGTCGCCAGCATATTCAATAGCGCCACAGCCAGAGACAGGGAAATCACCACCAGGGCGGTCTTCTTTTTGTTCCGCCCCAGGTTGGCCCAGGCCATAGATGCGGGGCTGACTTTTCCGGAGGAGCGCCGCCGCTTCCTGCTGCCAGTCACCTCCGTATATCGCACCGCCTCCACCGGGGACACATTCCCGGCGATGCGGCCCGGGCGAGCACAGGACAGCATCACCGTCAGCAGGGCAAAGACGGCGGCGAAGAGAAAAATCCAGGGAGATATGCTGATGACGGTGTATTTGCTTTCGTAGGTGGTGGCAGACAGAGCCACAGGCACCACTGCCACGCCGATTCCATAGCCCAGCAGCAGCCCCAGAGGGATCCCAAAGGCGCACAGGAGCAGGGCTTGCTGGCGGATCATCCGCCGGAGCTGCCTGGGGGTCACACCAATGGTCTTGAGCAAACCGTAATACCGGATGTCCCCAGCTACGGATATCTGGAAGATGTTGTAGATCACCAGGTATCCCGTAAAGGTGACCAAGATCAGGATTGCCGCCATGGCCAGAAGGCCTTCCGCATCCATGGTGTCCGCCAGCTGGGTATAGGTATAGCCCCAGTTGACACCGATGCGCAGCTGGCCTGCCTTGTCACCCACGGTGTAGCCGCAGTCCTCCCCGATTCTGGTCAGGGTGTCTTCTATATTCATAGAGGTTCCCAGCATTACATTCAGGTCCGTGCGGAAGGGGTGCATCCCGGCGGCAATGGCCCTGGCTTCCATTTCCTGGGCGTACTCCCGGGAGATGTTGATGTAGTGCACCGCCATTCGCTCGTCATAGTCCCACCAGCCAACCAGAGTAAAGGTGTCCGTCACATCGTCGCCCTGCTGAGTCTGGTCCGCCAGGGTGTAGGTCAGGTCCACCTGGGCACCCAATTCCGGGGTAACGCCCAGCATGGCAAGGACCTTGGTGTCCATAGCCACCTCCCTGCCGGTTTTCGGCATCCGGCCTACAGCGGGCATGGCGAAGCTCCACTTGGCGGTGTTGTCCTCCATAAAGCTCACTTCCCCGTAGTCCTTTTCAAAGGCCCCGCTGGTACACAGGCCGATGACCTTCCGGATTCCCGTTGCCTTCACCTTGGGATGGGCGGAAAGGACAGCGATCTGGTCCTCCGTCACCTCTTTGAAAGAGCCGTGGGAGGAGGTGCCCACGCTGCGGAACTGATAGCCCTGGTTGGTCTCGTTGATGGAAAGGACGATGGTAAACAGAGAGGTAAAGAGCAGGGCCGTCAGGGCGATGGCCAAAACAGCGATGGTGTTCCGTTTCCGGGCGGCCAACACCGTTTTGATACTCAGGCATCGGATACACCCTTGATTTTTCACCTTCATGCCCGGTCCCTCCCGGAAACAATGCGTCCATCCTCAATGCGTAGGATCCGGTCCGCCATCTGGGCGATCTCCTCGTTGTGGGTGATCATGACGATGGTCTGGGAGAATTTCTGGCTGGTGATTTTCAGCAGTCCCAGCACATCCTGAGAGGTACGGGAGTCCAGGTTCCCCGTCGGCTCGTCCGCCAGGATAATGGCCGGTGCTGTTGCCAGGGCCCGGGCGATGGCCACCCGCTGCTGCTGGCCGCCGGAGAGCTGGCTGGGCAGGGCCTCCAGCCGCTCCTCCAGGCCCAGTGTTCTTACGATCTGCCGGACAAAGGCCTTGTCCACCCGCCGCCCATCCAACTGGATGGGCAGGACGATATTCTCCTGCACATTCAGCACCGGTACCAGGTTGTAGCTCTGGAACACGAAGCCGATTTTCCGGCGGCGGAAGACGGTCAGGGCCTCGTCCTTGAAAGAGAAGATGTCCTTCCCATCTACAAAAACGCTGCCGGAGGTGGGCCGGTCCAGCCCGCCCAGCATATGCAGCAGGGTGGACTTTCCGGAGCCGGAGGTCCCCACAATGGCCACGAATTCCCCATGCTCTATCGTCAGGTCCACGCCGTCCAGGGCCCTGACCGCCGTGTCCCCGGTGCCGTAGACTTTCCGCAGGTCTTTGGTTTCCAAAATGCTCATAAGTAGCCTCCAAAAAGAAAAGGTTGTTAAGAATGCCGTGAGATTGCCGCTCCGGTGACATCGGTCACCGGAGCGCAATGACAGCTTTTCTTAACAACCGTTATACGGCAACAATCTTTCCACAATCTGTCCACAATCTAACAGAATGGAAAGATTCTATTTTCTTGGCAGATAGAGGGAGAAGGCACTTCCCTGGCCCGGTTGGGACCGGACCTTGACAAAGCCCCCCTGGCCCTCGGCGATCTGCCGGACCAGGTACAATCCAATGCCCACACCCTCCTGCTCCCGGTAGGCTGTTCCTCGGTAGAACCGCTGGAATATCTTGGGCTGCTCTTCCTCGGCGATCCCCGGGCCGGTGTCCTGAACCAGGACCGCGGAGAACATAGGGTAGCCAACCGCTGTGACGCTGACCCTTCCGCCGGAGGGAGTGTACTTCACTGCGTTGTCCAGCAGATTATACAGAGCCTCTTCTGTCCACTTGGGATCAAAAACCGCGTTGGCTTCCCCACGCTCCAAGGTAATACGGACGCCCTTTTCTTCCGCCTTGGGTCTCAGCTGAGACACGGCGGAGGTCATAATCGTTTCCAGTTCTCCCGGCTCCGGGTGCAGGGCAATGACGCCGGTTTCCAATCGGGAAGTTTTCACCAGGGCGTCAATGAGGCTTTGGAGCTTCTTGGTCTGGCCCTCCAGGGCCTCCAGGCAGTCCGTATTCCCCGGCTGCTCTTTGAGCAGCTGGGTATAGAGGAGAATATTGGCAATGGGCGTTTTGGTCTGGTGGGAGATGTCCCCGATGAGGGCTTTCAGCTTCTCCTTTTCGGCATCCACCTTCCGGGCCGAGACCGTTGAGGCGGCGAGATAGTGGGCAAAGCTGCTCTCCAGTGCGGAAAGAAGGCTCTCGTCGAAGCTGTCCTCAGTGAAGTTTCCCTCCATGGCCGCCTCCAGCATTTTCCCCAGGTTTTCCAGAATTTTCCGGCTCTGGCGACGCTGCCAGAGGACCAATGCCGCCGCCAAAAGCGCCGCGCCGATGGCAGCCGCGTATCCCCAACCTGCCATATCAGCCACCTGCCCAGGTGTAGCCAATGCCGTACACCGTTTTGAGATATTGAGGTGCCGAAGGGTTCTCCTCCAGTTTTCCCCTCAGGCGCTTGACCGTGACGGACAGAGCATTTTCGTCCACATATTCCGCCCCGTCGGTCCAGATGCGGTCTACCAAGGTCCCCCGGGCCAGGGTCTGGCCCCGGTTCTCCACCAGCAGCCGCAGAAGCTTCTGCTCCGTCTTGCTGAGCTCCAGAGCCTTCCCATCCTTCCGGAATTCCATCCGGTCGAAGTCAAACACGAAGGGTCCAACCTCCACCCGGGCATCCCGCTTCCCCCGGCGCAGCTGGGCATTCACCCGGGCCCGTAATACCGCCAGGGAAAAGGGCTTGGTAATATAGTCCTCCGCCCCGGATTCCAGCCCGGTGACGATATCCGTCTCCAGATCATTGGCCGTCAGCAAAATCACCGGCACCTGTCCCCGGACCTGCCGCAATAGCTCCAGCCCGCTGCCGTCCGGCAGATTCACATCCAGAAGCAGCAGATCAAACCGGCCCTTCCCCAGTGCCTCCCGGGCCTGGGCTAAGGTGTTCACAAGGGTCATCTGAGCCTCCGGCCCTTGCAGAGCCAGTTGAATTCCCCGCCCCAAGGCGGTATCGTCTTCCAGTAGGAGTAGTTTCTTCATGTTGCCCTTTCTACAAAGCGCCTCCCCGTCAATGGGGAGGCGCAAAAAGCTGCTTACCGAACGTATTCGATCACCACGCACCGGTTGGGTTCCACACCGGTGGAGTGGGTGGTAATGTTGTCCATGTCCTGGAGAGCCGCGTGGATCACGTGGCGCTCATAGGCATTCATGGGCTCCAGGGTAGTGCGGCGGCGGGCTTTCAGAACCTGCTGGGCCTTCTTCCGGGCGTAGCGGCGAAGGCTGTCCTCCCGCTTTTCCCGGTAGCTCTCGGCATCTACGTTGACCCGGACATGACCCTCTACATCCCGGTTCACGGCATAGTTGCACAGGTGCTGGATGGCATCCAGGGTGTCACCCCGGCGGCCGATGAGATAGCCCAGATCCTCGCCAGTCAGATCCACCTGGTAGGTGTTGTCCCCTGCCTTCCAGCAGTGAGGCACGGCCTTGGAGTCCATATGCTCCAGAAGGCCCTTCAGGAAGACTTCGATCTTCTCCTCTACAGAGCCTTCCGGCGCGGGAGCATAGACCTTGGGTTCTTTGGGCTCCTTGGGTTCCCGGGGTTCTCTGGGCTCTTTGGCGTAATCGTTCCGGGGGGCTCTGGGAGGCTTGGGACCCCGGGCAGGACGGTCCGCGCGCTCAGGCCGGGGAGCCTTCACGGCCTCGGCCTTCGGCTCTTCCGCCTTAGGCGGCTCAGCAGCGGGTACGGCCTTGGGAGCCTCAGGCTTCGCCTCCGCCTTGGGGGCTGCGGGAGCTGCCTTGGGGGCAGGCGCGGGCTTGGGCTTCCGGGAAGCAGAGGACAGGGCCACCTTGGGAGCCTGAGGAGCCTCGTCGGGAGCTTCATAGGTCACCTGGACCTTGGCAAGCTGGGCACCGAAGCCCAGGAAGCCGCTTTTGGCCTGCTGCAGAACCTGGACAGACACGCTGTCCCGATCCAGACCCAGCTGGGCCAGGGCGGACTCGATGGCGAGATCAATGGTTTTGCCGGATGTGACAAGTGTCTTTTCCATAGCTTAATCCTCCTTAGAGCCGGAAGCATAGCGGTTGGGATCATAGGCGCGGCCCTTGCAGTAGGGGCGATCCGCAATGCCGGAGAGGGGCTTGTTTTCCTCCTCTTCCTCGGTTTCCACTACTTTTCCCTTCTTGGCAGCGTACTCCTTTGCGGCGGCAGCCTTCTGGGCAGCCTCGGCATCCCGCTGCTGCTTCTGCAGCCGCTTCTTGCTGGTGTTTTCGGTAATGCCGTCGGGATTTTCGGCGCGGCGCTGGGCCCGGAGCTTTTCCTTCTCGGCCTCGATCCGGTCCTGCTCCAGGCGGCGCTTCAAGCGCTCGGCATCTTCGGCATCGTATTCCTTACGGTACTTCTTATTCAGGAAGACATCCTCAACAGTCCGCACCACACCGCCGACGAACCAATACAGGGACAATGCGCAGGGCACGGTGAAACCGATCCACAGCATCATCAGGGGCATGGTCCACATCATAACCTTGTTGCTCTGGGCAGCAGCGGAATTCTCGGCGGTTTCCTTATCCTGGATGCCGTCGGAGTTGGTAACCAGGGAGTCATTCTGCTTCTGCATAATGAGCATGGACACCACCTGGTAACCGGCGGAGGCCAGAGCAATCAGCAGAGAGCCGATGTGGGCCCAGTTCCAGGCCCAGGTAGCGGCAAAAACATTGAACTGGGGCACGGCACCCAGGTCGATGCCCATGAAGCCGAAGTTGATGCCTGCCAGAGCCGTCTCGCCAATGGCGGGAATCGCAGCCTTGATTGCCTCGGCATACTGGGGAATGTATTGAGCGGCGATCATCTGATGGTAATAGGCGTTGCCGGCAAACAGCTCCGGCTGGGCCTGCTTGATGACCTCAATGATCTGGTTGGCTACGTCCAGATTTTCATGGAGCATATACACAATGGGCTGACGGACCACGGTGTACAGGGGCAGCAGCAGCAGCATGGGCACAAAGCTCCACAGGCAGCCGCCGCCCATGGAGACGCCCTCCTTCTGGTAAAGCTCCTGGATGGCCTGATTCTGCCGGGCGGGATCGTCGGCATACCGGCGCTGGATGTCCTGGGCCAAGGGGGTCAGACGGGACATCTTCATCATGCTCTTCTTGGACTTAGCGGTAATGGGCAGCAGCACCAGCTGCACGATAACGGCGAACAGCATCAGGGCGAAGCCGTAGTTACCGGTGACCCGGTACAGGGCCTCCATCAGATAGCCGAAGGGCACCTGGATGATGTCCGCGAGGTGGAATGCTAAAATCATGGCTTTTCCTCCTAGAGTTAAGGCACGGGATCATACATATCCCGGTGGGAAAATGGATGGCAGCGCAGCAGCCGCCGGATAGCAAGGTATCCGCCCTTCCAGGGGCCGTATCTGGAGATGGCCTCGTAGGCGTAGGCGGAGCAGGTGGGGCGAAAGCGGCACCTGGCGGGGAACCAGGGAGAGATGCTCGACTGGTAAAAACGGATCAGTGCCAGAAGAAGGGCCTTCATTTCGCTTCCTCCCGAAGGATACCGGCTTTTTCCGCCAGGCGCAGATAGCTTGCCGTCAGATCGGCAAAGGGAGCCTCCACCGCCCGACTGCGGGCCACCACCACAATATCGCAGCCCGGGAGGAACCGGTCCTCATGGAGCCGGTAAATTTCTCGCAGGCGGCGTCTCGTCCGGTTGCGGACCACGGCGTGGCCCAGCTTCTTGCTGGCGGTAATGCCCACCCGGTTTCTGTCCGTCCGGTTTTTCCGGGCGTAGAGGGCCAGGTAGCCATCGGAAACGCCGCGGCTGTGGTAAAGCCGCTGGAAGATGTGGTTGAATTTCAAACTGCCGGAAAACTTCATGAATTGTTTCTTCTCCTTAAAAAGGGAGCGGGGCGAATGGACCATTCACCCCGCTGTAGCTCCCGTTTCGCTTATGAGCTGATCTTCTTGATTCCAGACAAAAAGCTCATCAGGCGGACAGAACCTTGCGGCCTCTTGCGCGGCGGCGGGCCAGGACCTTGCGGCCATTGGCGCTAGCCATTCTCTGGCGGAAACCGTGGACCTTGGAACGGTGACGGTTGCTGGGCTGGTAGGTACGCTTCACTTGGGATACACCTCCTGTATCTGTAAAATATCATATGCTCGACAGCTGCTTTTCAAAGGCAGCCGCAGCAACGCATAGTAACACTGACCTTCATGGTCATGCCTGCTCATTATAACCGAAAAAGCGCCGTTGGTCAACTATTATTTCGCCTCTTTCAGATATCTGGTGATACAGTACAGAGTCTGTCCCTCGTACTCGACCCTGGACCAGCCCACATCCCGGTTGATGCCGGTGCGCTTGACGGTATCGGCGCTGGTAATGGTGGCCGCGATTTTACAGTCCGGGTCCTCCACCGAGGGCAGAGTCCGCAGGTTCACCTTCTCTTTGGGGGTAACATAGTCCTCAACATCCTCAAACTGAGTCTTGATGTCGTCGGAGTCATCGTCCACCACCTGGCCGTCGGTGCCCAACTGCTCTAAGTAGCTGGACACGGCGTAGCAGGTCTTCCCCTCCCACTCCAGCCGGGACCAGCCGTTGCCGCTGATGCCGGTGCGCTTCACCGTCTCCCCGTGCTTCAGCTGGACCAGGACCTGGCTGTCCTCGTCTTCTACCGAGGGCAGCGTCCGCAGATTGACCGCATCCTTTGGGGTAACGGTCTCGTCTACGGTCTCGAACTGGGTCTTCAGGCCGCTGCCGTCTCCCCCTTGGGAGGGCACATAGTTCAGGTCCGTGGTCAGATAGCTGGACACGGCATAGAGGACACGGCCGTCATGGACCACTCTGGACCAGCCCGCGTCGCTGATGCCGGTGCGCTCCACAGTCTCGCCGTTTGGCAGCGTATAGATGACGGTGCTGTCCTCCCCCTGGCTGGGAACATTGCGCAGATTGGTCTGGTCCTTGGCAGTGACGGTCTCCGACACATCCCGGAAGGCCATCAGGGCCTCAGGGTCCGGGCCCACCTCTTCGGGAGCCTCTTTGTCCTTGGCTGGCTCGATACCGTTATAGGCGAACTTCGCCACATTCAGGTCCACCTCCGTGGGGATGCCGGGAATTTTCGCGCTGCGGGTATACTGCCACATATCCCAGTCTCCGCCGTAGTCCGGCGCCTGGGTATCGGGATAGGGCTGAGCGGGATACTGGGCCACCCAGATCTTGTAGTTTTTCCGGATCCGCTCCGTCTCCCAGCGCTCCTCCAGCTCGCTGGCGGAGGCATAGAACATACCCCGGTAGCCCAGCTTTTTGATCTTGTTCAGGAAGGCCAGGGCCACGTCCGTCCGCTCCTGGGCGGTCATGCCGTTCTGGCGGCTGTCCTCATCATCGAAGCCCTCGCAGTCGAAGACAATGGGGTAGGTAATGGGATACTTGGCTACCAAATCGGCAACCCAGGCCGCTTCCTCCTCCGCCTCCTCGGCGGTGACGGCGGTGGAGAAGAAGTAGCCCCCCATGGGGATCCCCGCCTTGCTGCCCTCCTGGAGGTTATAGCGGGCGTTGCTGTCCTCTACGATGACCCCATCCCGGGCCGTGCGGTAGCCCAGCCGGACCATGGCGAACTTCGCCCCGGCGGAAGCCACCTTCTCCCAGTTCACAGTGCCCTGGTACTTGGCCACGTCCACCCCCAGGCAGAGGGTCTTCTCTTCCCTGGTCTTTTCGCAGCCGGTAAGCCCCAGGAGCATAGCTCCCAGCAAAAGCAGAATGATCCCCCGGAAAAGGGGGCTTTTTCTATCTGAAACCATAGGCTTTGTTCCTTTTCTATGTTATAGGATAGGCCTATCATATCATATTCTGTGGAATTCGTAAAGAGCATAAAAAATACCTTCCCCTGGGGGAAGCTGTCGAAACAACTCCGCAAATTGGGTATTGAAATTTCCCGGACAATCTGCTATAATACCCTTACCACGCAGGGTTAGTTCATCGGTAGAATGGTCGCTTCCCAAGCCACAGAGGCGGGTTCGATTCCCGTACCCTGCTCCATAAGTAAAAGGCACTCCGGTTGGGGTGCCTTTTTTCTGTCTTCTTCCGGCGGGCCAGGGGAATGCGGCCCGCCGGCTTTTTCTTTTCACTCCTGATGCCCGCCAATCCTTCCGTTTCGCTCCCGGGCGGTGGCCCCCTCCTCCAGATTCATGCCCCGGAAGATGGCGTTCTTTCCAAACCGCTCCTTGATTTTCAGCATGGCCTCCAGCTTTGCCTGCTCCCGGGCCAGCTCCTGGCGGCGGTCCTCCTCTGGGGCAGCGAAGAGGGTCAGCTGCGGTTCTTCCTCCTGGGCTGCTTCCCTGCCGTACAGGTCCGCCCCCAGGGTCAGGCGGCGCTGCAAAAGGCGCTTATCGGCGATCTGGTCAAAAAGCCCGGTATAGGCCTGGGTAATGATTTTGGCGGAGGCGGTTTTCTCCGGCAGCGTCACGGTGCCGTGGGCACTTTTGGGCACCTGGCGGCCATACCGGTCCGTCACCCTGGGGCCGGTATAGCAGGCAGCGGGGTCCTTCAGGCTCTCCCGGTCATAGCCCAGGGTCAGGGTCAGCTTCTGGGTCACCTGCTTCTTGGCCACCAGGTCCATGGCCAGCTGATCCGCCATTTCCTTGACCACCAGTCTGGCTTTCTCCCAGCCATAGGGGCAGGACAGCACCTGCCCGGAGCTGACAGACCGGCTCCGGGGCCGATAGGCCTTGATCTGGGCAATGGTGCAGGGCTCATAGCCCCAGGCATGGTCGATGAGGTATTCCGCGTTGACCCCAAAAAGGTCATAGAGGCTCTGTTCTCCAAAGGGTCCCGGAAGCAGGGACTGGAGCGCAATGTCCCCCATGGTATAGATGCCCCGGCGCTCCAATTTTCTGGCAATGCCCGGACCGACCCGCCAGAAATCCGTCAGTGGCCGATGGTCCCACAGCAGCTCCCGGTAGGATCCTTCATCCAGACAGGCAATGCGGACCCCGTCTTTGTCGGCGCTGACCCGCTTTGCCATCATGTCCATGGCGATCTTACACAGGTACAGATTGGTCCCCACCCCTGCCGTGGCTGTGATGCCCGTATGCGCAAGCACCTCCAGCACCAGCTTCTTGGCAAAGGACCGGGCATCCAGCTTGTATAATTTCAGATAGGCGGTGGCGTCAATGAATACCTCATCGATGGAATATACATGGATATCCTCCGGTGCCACGTATTTCAGGTAAATTTTGTAGATGCGGGCACTGTAGTCCATATAATAGCGCATCCTGGGCCTGGCCACAATATAATCCAGCTTCTTCTCCGGATGCCGCAGCAGCTCCTCGCTGTCCCAGGCGCTGCCCACCAGCTCCCGCCCCGGAGCCCGGGACCTTCGCAAGGCGTTGACCTCCCCTACCCGCTGAACCACTTCAAAAAGCCGGGCCCGCCCCGGAATGCCGTAGGCCTTCAGAGACGGCGACACCGCCAGGCAGATGGTTTTCTCCGTCCGGCTCTCATCCGCCACCACCAGATTTGTGGTCATGGGATCCAGCTTTCGCTCCACGCACTCCACAGAGGCGTAGAAGGATTTTAGGTCAATGGCAATATAGTATCGTTCCATTCCGCGCCTCCTTTTCTTCTATTATAGAACATACGTTCCTATTTTGTCAACAAAAAAAGAAGCTGTTCAGAAACGCTGTCATTGCGTTTTCTAACAGCCCCCCATCGCAGGTTTTTCGGCGCAGTCTCTCAGTAAGACAGCAGCATTTTCTACGTTTTTCTTGCAAAACCTGTCATTTTGTGCTACGCTATCTGTGGTGCTGTCGGCCCCTCGGTTCGGCGCTTTTGTCAACCGGGTTTGTAGGGAGACGTCAAAATATAAGGAAGGAGCATATCCATGAAAAAACTAGCCGCACTTAGGTATCGAAAGCAGTATCTCGCAGCTTTGCTTGTATGCGTTATTGCATTGGTTCTTTATCACAGCAGAGAAACGAAATTCCTGCTCTATGACATATGCCCCGCAATCGCAACCGGCAAATACTCCGCAACACTCGTGTGGGAGGGTCAGGTCAACGGGGAAATCCACAAGGTGCCGATTTCTGACGAGGAATTTCGAAGCCAAATGTCAACGACCCGTGTGTCCAAACATTCAAAATCGAATCAAATGCCCTCACCTGCCTTCGACATTCGAGTCTTTGATGGGCAAACCACCTACTCTGTCGTTGTTGGTTGGGACAACTCCATATCCATCGCCCAACTCGACAACTTGGATAAAACCAGGTCATTTTGGAGTGACTGTGATGAAAGCATCTTTGAGCGTCTCTGTTCATGTTATGTAAACTATAGTCTCTAAATATGGCATAAGAAGTCCCCGTCGAAAGGAGCCACCCCATGAAACACCGTTCTTTCTTCCACCGAATTTCTGCCCTTCTGCTTCTCCTCCCCCTCATCTTTCTCTCCCCCCAGGCCAGCGCCGAGCCTCCAGTAAAGGCCTCTCCCGCCAAGCGCCTGACCATTACCGCAACCCAGGACAAGAGTGCTCCCTCCGTTCAGGTCCCTTTGGAGGAGTTGGACCCAGGGAACAAGGCTTCCTTGACCTATGTTGGCCTGACAGACGTTTGCATCGAAACATCCCAGGGAAAAAAGTCCCTGGAAACAGGAATTCAGGACGGGGACATTTCCGTAGAGGAGATCTTCGCCTACGCCCGGTTGGACGCGAGAAACGGCTTCTGCACAGAGCATAAAAATTCCATCCACGGATTGACCCACTTCATTTATGTCTATCCGGGTTACAAGCTGTACGCTGCCTATGATCTTTACGAAACCCCGGATGGAAAGCAGCACCTGGTCAATGAGCTTGTTTTTGCCGCCAAGAGCTCCAATCTGACCTTCTCTTACGAGGATCTGGATCAGGAAGACTGGGGCCTGACCTTTGAGGTCAGCCAGGCGGACGCGCATTCTGTCACCCTCACCTGTACCCAGAAGGGTGGCCAGCAAGCGGGGAAGCTGGTGCTGGAAGCTTACCATATCTTCGGTGAAGATTACGCGGAACTGGAAACAAAGAAAACAATCACCGATGTAAAGGACTTTCTTTCCCCAGTTTCCCTTCCTACGAACGGCTCCGATACCTTCACCATCCGCTGGGAGGACCTTTACGGGACCCTGCCAAAAGGAACATACCGAATGGACCTGCATATTCAGGACGATTACGAGAAAAGTCAGCTGCATCCATTACAGGAGAAATTTCACGATAACCAGAGGTATTGGGTATCTTTTGATATAAAATAGGTTCCCGATATTCCCAGGAAAGTCAACACCCCCGCCGAAAAACCGGCGGGGGTGCTTCGCTAGTTCTTGCTCAGCCCCTCCAGGTGTCCCGACTGGATCACCGGGGGCTTGGGGTCTGTCGCTTCCCAGGGGATGGGCTTTGATTCCTCTTCCTTCCGCATGGCTGCGCCTCCCTTCTTTGGAGGCAGTTTGTGCGGAAAGGGGGAAAATTATACGTTTTCTTCCCCCATCAGGGGCTTGATGCGGGTCCGGTAGAGCTTGCCGAAGAGCAGGCAGGTCGCCGTCAGGGAGGCCAACTCCGCAATCGGGAAAGCCCACCAGACATTGTCCACGTTGCCGGTAAGGCTCAGCAGGTAGGCCACTGGCAGCAGCACCAGCAGCTGCCGGCTCAGGGAGACAATGGTGGAGTAGCTGCCCTTGCCCAGAGCCTGGAAGGAGGCGGACAGGCAGATGCAGATGGCGGCCAGGGGGAAGGGCAGGCCCAGGATCCGCAGCGCCCGGGTACCGATGGAAAGGAATGCCTCTGTGGGATTGAAGAGGCTCAGCAGCACCTGGGGGATGCAGAGAAATGCCAGCATCCCCAGGACCATGATCACAACGCCTACGGCCGTGGCCAGCTTCAGGGTGAGCGTGATGCGCTTGGGCTTCCGGGCACCGTAATTATAGGCCATAATGGAGATGGTGGCGTTATTGATGCCGAACAGCGGCATACAGAACAGGCTCTGGAGCTTGAAGTAGATGCCAAAGACACCGGTGGCGGTCTCGTGGAAGCCCTGGAGGATCTGGTTGATGCCGAAGTTCATCACGGAGCCGATGCCATTCATAATGACGGAGGGAATGCCCACCTCCAGCACCGGCCGGATGGTCTGCCAGCGGGGACGCATATACCGGACGTGCAGGTGGATCTCCGGGTTGTGCCGCAGGTTCATATAGATGCCCAGCACCGCGCCTACGGTCTGGCCCAGCACGGTGGCCACCGCCGCGCCGGCAATGCCCATCTTGGGCACGCCCCACCAGCCGTGGATAAACACCGGGTCCAGAATGATGTTGATGATGGCACCGGTGCCCTGGAGGATCATGGTCTGGAAGGCCCGGCCCGTGGCCTGAAGCAGCCGCTCGCAGAGGATCTGGACGAACACACCGGCTGTGAAGATGCAGCAGATGCTGGTATAGGCAATGCCGCCCTCCACAGTCTCGGCTACGGAGGACTGCATTTCGTAGTAAGGCCGGACACCGAAAATGCCGAAGAGCATAAACAGCGCCGTGGCGATCAGCGTCAGGAATACGCCGTTGCCCGCGGCCCAGTTGGCACTCTCCTGGTCCTTGCGGCCCAGGCTCTGGGACAGCAGGGCGTTCACGCCTACGCCAATGCCCACCCCGAATCCGATCTGCAAATTCTGGACGGGAAAGGCCAGGCCCAGGGCCGTCACCGCGCTCTCAGAAACCTGGGACACATAGATGCTGTCTACGGTATTGTACAGGGCCTGGACCAGCATGGAAATGATCATGGGCAGGGCCATGTTCACCAGCAATTTCCCCACCGGCATCGTGCCCATTTTGTTGTCTTTCATGGGTTCCATTCTTGTTTCTCCTTTTTCTCTACTTACCCACACAAAAGGACCGCTGCATATACGCAGCGGTCCTCCTTGGAAACCAAGTCCTTACAGGTACTTCTTCATTCCTTCGGAAGCGGTCTCGGGATCGGCGGAGATGGTCATGGTGATCTCCATGTTGTTCTCCTTGGCGAACTTCGCCACCCAATCCACAAAGGCCTCATTGGCAGCCTGGTCCTGACCGATGGTCTTGTACAGGTTGTCGATGAACACGTTGGTAATATCAAAGTTGCCCGCATGCAGGCCGCTCAGGAAGCCCTTCAGCATCTCGGGAGAGCTGATGCCATACTCCTGAGAGTCTACCAGACGGACCTTGTAAGTAACATCGTAGGTCAGCTTCTTGCCGTACTCGATGCAGACTACGTCGCCGTGGGCATCGTTCACCGCCGCGTTGATGGCCTCGATCAGCTTTTTGGTCTTTCCGGAGCCCTTCAGGCCCATAATAACATGAATCATAGGAATTTCCTCCTTTGCTATACCAAAATGGATTTGGCTTGGTATCATTCTACCAGCAATCCCCTGTTTTTGCAATAGGGAATTTTCCTTTTTTACTGCTTCTCGTAACCGGGCTTGCCCAGCAGCTGGAACATATTGCGCTTATAGAACTCCACACCGGGCTGATTGAAGGGATTCACGTCCAGAACATAGGCGGAGACACCGCAGCACAACTCCAGGAAGAAGAACAGTTCGCCCACCTTCCGGTCGTTCAGCTCCCCACAGTCCATGGTAATAACGGGCACGCCGCCGTCCACGTGGGCAGCCAGAGTGCCCAGGTAAGCCTTCTCGTCCACAAAGTCCAGGGTCTTGCCCTCCAGGTAATTCAGGCCGTCCAGATTCTTGTCGTCGCCCTTGATGACCATCTTCTTCTCCGGGGGCGCAAAGCGGACCATGGTCTCGAAGATGTTCCGCTGGCCCTGCTGGATCATCTGGCCCA
>OIZO01000820.1_pt1 | contig 18668 bp, 17 predicted proteins | sample 1588551 | NCBI WGS metagenome assembly OIZO01 (sample SAMN03283271) | human gut metagenome | biome: human-associated habitat; material: feces | host: Homo sapiens | place: Peru | collected 2012 | reverse complement strand
CGGAGTAGGTGGATCAAATAACGCAGCTCGTTCTGTGATTGAAGCGTTAAAGAAGGATGATGCTCCTGAAATTATTTATGCCGGAAATACACTTTCTCCATATGCGTTAAACCAGATGCTGAAGAGATTAAAAGGAAAATCTGTGTATATTGACTGTATAGCAAAGAATTTTGAAACTTTAGAGCCGGGATCTTCTTTCCGTATTCTTCGTGAGTATATGGAATCAGAATATGGAAAAGAAGAATCTGCAAAACGTACGATTGCAGTTGGAACAACCGGAAGTTCTCTTGAGAAACTTTGTGAAAAATATGGATACACATTTTTAGAATTTCCACTGAATGTCGGAGGCCGTTACACAGCAATGACAAATGTTGGATTGCTTCCAATGGCAGTAGCCGGAATTGATATCCGCGAACTTGTAAAGGGAGCAAGAGATATGCAGATCCGTGTACATGAAGAGAGTACCGAAAAGAATATTGCATATCAGTATGCATGTCTTAGAAATCTCTACTATAAAGAAGGATACCGTGTGGAGATGCTTTCAAGCTTTGAGCCTCAGTTCCGTTTCTTCTATAAATGGTGGATCCAGCTTTTTGCAGAAAGTGAAGGAAAAGATAATAAAGGAGTCTTTCCGGTGGCAGGAGAATTTTCGGAGGAACTGCATTCAGTAGGACAGTTTATCCAGGATGGTTCTCCGATTATGTTTGAGACATTTTTGGATGTAAAGAAGCAGAATGCATCTTTGATCGTAGAACCGGATGAAAAGGAAGATTATTTTGATTATCTGGATGGAAAAGATTTCTGGGAGATCAACAAAGCCGCATATCATGCAACTGTGGCAGCACATAGCAAAAAACTCCCTTGTCTTACGATAGAAGTGGATGAATTGGATGCTTATCATTTTGGACAGTTATTTTATTTCTTCCAGTTCGCATGTTATTTGTCCTGCAAGATCATGGGTGTAAATCCATTTGACCAGCCGGGAGTAGAGGCTTATAAAAAGTGGATGTTTGAGGCACTTGGAAAGTGAAAACTATGTTTAATCATATCATGAAATATGGAACACAAAAAGCTTCGGACTTGTAATGAACGTCCGAAGTTTTTTGTGATAAAATATTGGTGAAACATCACAAACGTTTGCGTAAATGACACGCAAAATTTGTGACGGATGTGTTATAATGTAAACAGCGTAAGAAGTGTCGGAATTTTATAATTTCAGCAACACAGTTTCTGTTTGCAGTCAACCAAAATAGCAGACAAATACTTCAAATCAGGAGGAGAAAACTATGGGAGAGAATATACTGATCGTACATGGTGGTGGTCCGACATCTGTGATCAACGCGTCACTGTACGGTGCAGTAAAGGAAGCAAAAAAGTATAAAGAGATCGAACATATCTATGCCGCTAAGAATGGTACAGGCGGGCTGATGAGAGAAGAACTGATTGAGCTTGAAAATGTTCCGGATGAGAAACTGGAACTTTTACTGAATACGCCGGGAAGTGCGATCGGAACATCCAGAGATCAGATCGAACAGGCAGAATATGACAGAATGATCGAAGTACTGTTAAAGAAGAATATTAAATACGTACTTTTCAATGGTGGCAACGGAAGTATGGATACCTGCGGAAAGCTTTATAAGAACTGTCAGGCAAGAGGATTAGATATCAGAGTAATGGGCATTCCGAAGACTCATGATAATGACATTGCGATCACAGACCACAGTCCTGGATACGGAAGCATTGCAAGATATATGGCACAGAGTGTGAAGGAAGTGGCAGCAGATGTCAAAGGACTTCCAATCCACGTAGTTGTTGTAGAGGCATTGGGACGAAATGCAGGATGGACTACAGCAGCAAGTGCATTGGCAGACGATGGAGATGGTGTTGGTCCGGATCTTATTTATCTTCCAGAGCGTCCGTTTGATGAGGAGAAATTCCTTGATGACGTGAAGAAGCTTCTTGAGAAGAAGAGCGGAATCGTAGTAGTTGCAAGTGAAGGTTTAAGAGATAAAGACGGAAAGCCAATTGTTGAGCCAATCTTCCAGGTTGGACGTGCAACTTATTTTGGTGATGTCAGCCAGCATCTCGCTAATCTTATTATTAAGAAGCTCGGATACAAAGCAAGAGGTGAGAAACCGGGTCTGGTAGGCCGTGCAGCCGCACATGAACAGAGTCCGGTTGACCGAGAAGAAGCAGTGCTTGCAGGAAAGATGGCCTGCGAAGCGATCATGAATGGTGAATCCGGAAAGATGGTGGCATTTGAGCGAGTTTCTACAGAACCATATGTGATGAAACCATTTTTAGTAGATATCGATAAAGTCATGATGTATGAGAGAACCATGCCGGATGAATTTATTAATGAAGAGGGCAATGGTGTAACGGAAGCGTTCAAGGAATGGTGTAAACCATTGATCGGTGGTGAACTGCCTAAGATGATTTCTTTTAACTAATAACATATATCAATAGTAAGCAAAACAAGGAGGCTAAATCCTCTGCTCCTGCAAGGGCGCATGCTATGCAGGCATAGCAGACATTTTGCTTCGCAAAACAAGGAGGATTATTATGTTAGTACCAATGAGAGCAATTTTGGATGCAGCAGATAAGAATGGTTATGCACAGGGTGCATTTAATGTAAATGCTGTATGCCAGGTAAAAGCAGCTGTAGATGTTCATCAGATTTTAAGAAGCCCTGCGATCATTCAGGGAGCTGATCTTGCAAATGGATTTATGGGTGGACGTACAGATTTCGCTAATTCTACATTAGAGGATAAGAAAGCAGGAGCTAAGAATATCGGAGTAGCAGTAAAGAAATATGCGGCAGACAGTGATATTCCGGTTGCACTTCATTTAGATCACGGTAAGAATTTCGATTCCTGTATCGCTGCGATCGAAGGCGGATATACAAGTGTCATGATCGATGGAAGCTCTCTTCCATTCGATGAGAACGTAGAACTGACACGTGAAGTTGTAAAATATGCCCATGAGAGAGGTGTTACAGTAGAAGGTGAGCTTGGTGTGTTAGCAGGTGTTGAAGATCATGTATTCGCAGCAACAAGTACTTACACAAATCCATTAAGTGCAATTGATTTCTTCAAAAAAACAGGTGTTGATGCATTAGCGATCAGCTATGGTACCATGCACGGTGCAAACAAAGGCAAGAATGCAGTGATCCGTAAGGAAATTGCAATCGCGATCAAGGAATGTATGTTACATGAAGGAATTGAGGGATATCTTGTAAGCCATGGTTCTTCTACTGTTCCACAGTATATTGTAGAAGAGATCAATGCCCTTGGCGGAGAGATCACAAATGCATACGGAATCGATGTAGACCAGCTTGTAGAAGTAAGCCACTGCGGCATTAATAAGATCAATGTTGATACAGATCTTCGTCTGGCAGTTACAAGAAATATGAAAGAGCTTTTTGCAAAGGATGCTGCTCTTAGAAACAGTGCATCTGTAGGTCAGATCTATGAATTATTAGAGACAAAGAAATCAGCATTTGATCCTCGTGCATTCATCACACCGATCATGGATACAATTATGTACGGAAATGTTCCAGATGATGATGTTGCAAGAATCTGTACATGCATTGAAGATGGTGTAAAAGAAGCAATCGCACCATTACTTGTGAAGTTCGGAAGCTACGGAAAAGCACCGAAGGTAGAACGCGTTACAATCGACGAGATGGCAGAACGTTACAGAAAAGCAGGAATCTAAGAAAGAGTAAGTTGATCATAATGGATGCCGGAGATACAGCGGGTGCTTCCGGTATCCATACCAGATAGAGAGGAAAATCTATGAAACATATTTATCTGAATTTAAAAAGATTTGATGTTCCAACAGAATTTGGTGGAGTAAACCGTATTGCACCGGTTGCTGAGTGGGCAGAGTATATTGTAAAGAATACACAGGACGAACTGAAAAAATATGATCGTTCAGAAGTAGAATTTGCAATGTATTTTCCGGAGGTTCACCTTTTAAATGCAGCAAAAGCAAAAACAGAGGACAGCCCGATCAAGGTTGGATGCCAGAGCGTTTACAGAGCAGACACTGCAGTAGGTGGCAATTTTGGTGCATTTACAACAAACAGACCGGCATCTGCAATGGTTGCGGCAGGATGTGAGACAACAATCATCGGACATTGTGAAGAACGTAACGATAAGGCCGGAATTCTTGCAGAAGCAGGAGTGACAGATACAGATGCAGTGAACCGTCTGTTAAATCAGGAGATCAAATGTGCCATTGAAAGAGGAATGACAGTTCTTTATTGTATCGGAGAAAAAAGTGAAGAGCAGGAGCAGTGGCAGGAAGTATTAGGTAAACAGCTTGAGATCGGATTAAAAGATGTTGACAAATCTAAAGTCGTGATCGCCTATGAGCCAATCTGGTCAATCGGACCTGGTAAAACACCGGCAGGAAAAGACTACATCACTAAGATCGCACGTTTTGTAAAAGAACAGACTGGTGGTATGGATATCGTATACGGTGGTGGATTAAAGCAGGATAATGCAGCAATGCTCGCTTCTATCGATGAAATCGACGGAGGACTGATCGCACTTACAAGATTCCAGGGTGAGATCGGATATTATCCGGAAGAATACCTTGAGATCATCCGTCTCTACATGGAAGGCTAGTCTGACAAACAGATTATAACGACACTCGTGATAATGTAAAATAAAAGAAGTATATAAGAAGTTTTACATTGTCTAAACCAGATAACCAGTTTATTGCGAAAAAAGCTCGCAATTCTGAAAAAAAAGGAGAACAAAGATATGAAGATTGAATTCGAATATGGACAGGGAACAATGCCTGCAGAGTTACCAGATAATACTGACATTTTTATTCCAGGTGAAACAGTAAAAGATCCGGATTATATTCCAGAGGATAAATTAGAAGAAGCTTATTTAGAGAGTCTTGCTCATCCAATCGGAATGCCAACTTTAACAGAGCTTGCTCATAAAGGAAGCACTGTTACATTTATCGTTCCAGACCGTGTTAAAGGTGGAGAACAGGCAACTAGCCATAGAAAATTAAGTATCAAATACATCTTAAGAGAACTTTATGCGGCAGGTGTTGAGAAGAAAGATATTCTGTTCATTATTTCTAACGGTTTACATCCAAGAAGTAAAGAATCTGATGCAAAGGCAATTTTCGGTGAGGAATTATTCAACGAATTCTGGCATACAGGTCAGATCATCAGTCATGACAGTGAGGATCAGGAGCATATGGTATATCTCGGAACAACTCACAGAGGTGATCCGGTATACATGAACAAATATGTATTTGACTGTGATATTCCAATTCTGATCGGTCATGTACAGGGAAATCCATATGGTGGATATTCAGGCGGATACAAACACAGTGCAACAGGTATCACAAACTGGAGATGTATTGCAAGCCATCATGTACCTTCTGTTATGCACAGAGACGACTTTACACCGGTTAATGGTGGAAGCTTAATGCGTGATAAATTCAATGAGATCAGTATGCATATGGAAGAGAAGATGGGTCATCCATTCTTCTGTTGTGATGCTGTACTTGATACATGTTCAAGACAGATTGCAATTTATTCCGGATATGCAAAAGAAATGATGCCGATCAGCTGGAAACTTGCAGATAAGAGAACTTATGTACACTGGGCAGAGAAGAAATACGATGTACTTGTATTCGGTATGCCACAGAAATTCCACTATGGTGATGGAATGGGAACAAACCCGATCATGATGATGCAGGCATTGAGTGCACAGGTATTAAGATTTAAACGTGTCATGAGTGACAACTGTGTAATCATCTGCTCATCTATCTGTAACGGATATTTCCATGATGAATTATGGCCATATTTAAGAGAACAGTATGAATTATTCCAGCATGATCATATGAATACATTGCCAGATATCAACCGTTACGGCGAGTACTTCGCAACAAATGAAGAATATATCCGTAAATACCGTTTCACAAATGCATTCCATCCATTCCACGGATTTTCTATGATGTCTTGTGGACATATTGCTGAGATGAATACAAGTGCAATCTATATTGTTGGTGCTGAGGAACCGGGATATGCAAGAGGAATGGGTCTTAAGACAAGAGCTACTTTTGAAGAAGCTTTAGCAGATGCTGAGAAGAAATTCGTTGGAAGCAACCCGAACATCTTAGCACTTCCTATGACATTCAAGAAAGCAGCTGTTCATCTTTGCATGAAGAATCCAGCGGATGACTGCATGGATGAATACGGACATCGTCATAACAATGGCGGATGTGGATGCTGCTAATCACTATGCAAAATTCATGACAATTCTTTTATGGGAGTGTAGTGAAATTCCTTTATAAAAAATATACCCTAATCAAAGAAAAACGAGTTGTTTTTACAACTCGTTTTTCTTTGAACGGAATATCACAAAGGACAGGAATAAATTTCTGGAGGAATATTTGTGCAAAATACAAACAAAAAATTATTTGAAGAAACTCCGGTTCCACAGGCAGTTCAGACAATGATGATTCCAACGATTATAGGTGCACTTGTAACGGTGCTGTATAGTCTGGCAGATACTCTGTTTGTCGGAATGATGAATGATCAAATCCAGAATGCGGCAGTTGCATTGGCAGCACCGGCACTTCTGGCATTTAACGCTGTGATTAATCTGTTTGGAATCGGTTCGTCAAGTATGATGAGCAGGGCACTTGGAAGAGGAGATTTAAAGACAGTATGCGCAAGTGCATCTTTGGGTTTTTATGGAACAGTTGTGAGTGGAGCTCTATTGTCTGCACTCTGTTATATTTTTATGCAGCCGTTTGTAGTTCTTCTTGGAGGAGATATAAATACAGCGGCAGCAACAACCGCATATATGAACTGGGCAGTTGTATGTGGTGCGATACCAACAATTTTAAATGTCGTCATGGGATATATGGTCAGAGCAGAAGGCGCATCCTTGCATGCGAGTATCGGAACTATGAGCGGATGTATTCTAAATATGATTCTTGATCCGTTTTTCATCCTCCCATGGGGATTGGGCATGGGTGCAGCAGGTGCAGGTCTGGCAACTTTTTTATCAAACTGTTTTGCATGCTGTTACTTTTTTGTCCTTCTTAGGGTAAGAAAAAAGAAAACAAACATAAAGCTGAATCCAAAGTATCTGTCGTTGACAAAAGAGATTGTTTTTGGTGTAATGGAAGTTGGAATACCGGCAGCGATTCAAAATCTTTTAAATGTAACAGGAATGACTATTTTAAATAACTTTGTTGCAGGATATGGATCTTCTGCAGTAGCAGCAGTCGGCATTGCACAAAAAGTGTATATGGTTCCAATTCAGGTTGCACTTGGAGGAACACAGGGAGTAATGCCATTAGTGGGATACTCTTATGCAAGCAAAAATAAACAGCGTTTTGAGGAAACAATTCAAACAGTTATGAAACTTCTGGTGCCGTGTATGGTTCTTATTATGGTATTATGTTGGATTTTTGCACCATCCCTGATCAGACTGTTTATGAAAAATGAAGAGGTTATTACATACGGTGCAATGTTTTTGCGAGGTTTCTGCATGTGTATGCCATTTATGTTGGTCGATTTTCTGGCAGTCAGTGTATTTGAAAGTGTTGGAATGGGAAAAACAGCACTTGTTTTTGCAATCCTGCGAAAAATTGTCTTTGAGATACCTGCGATCGTAATCCTGAATAAAATTTTCCAGGCATCAGGAATAACCTATGCCGGTTTTGTTTCAGAGTTTATTTTATCAATTTTTGCAGTGATCTTACTTAGAAGAATTGCAGATGGGTTTGAAAGGAGAAATGAGAAATGATTTATCTTATATTTTTAGTCGTATGCTTTGCTGCATCCATTGTTGGTGCAATCTGTGGTATCGGTGGTGGAGTGATCATCAAACCGGTACTTGATTCTTTTGGAGTGCTGGATGTAACAGCTATCAGCTTTTTGTCAGGATGTACGGTATTGTCTATGACAACATATTCTGTTTTGAAAAACAAAATCAGTGGAGAATCACATGTTTCCATGAAAACCGGTTTTCCGCTTGCAATAGGGGCAGCGGTTGGAGGTCTGATCGGGAAATGGCTGTTTTCTTATGTGAAATCTTTGAGCAGTGATCCAAACAAGGTAGGAGCAGTTCAGGCACTGTGTCTTTTGATCGTAACACTTGGAACACTTATTTATACGATTTATAAGGCGAAAATTAAGACTTATAAAGTAGAAAATGCAAGTGTGTGTGTTCTTATTGGTGTATTTCTTGGAATTATGTCTTCTTTCCTTGGAATTGGTGGCGGACCGATCAATCTTGTAGTTTTATTTTTCTTTTTTTCTATGTCAACAAAAATTGCAGCTGAAAATTCTCTGTACATTATTTTCTTCTCACAGATTGCAAGCCTGGTTTCAACGATCGTTTCAGGAAGTGTACCGGATTTCCAGATCGGAGTATTGATCCTTATGGTTGCAGGTGGTATCGCCGGAGGAATCTGTGGACGTGCGATCAATAAGAAAATTGATGAGAAGACAGTTGACAAGCTGTTTATCGCACTTATGGTCTTGATGATCGTAATCAATATTTATAACATTTTTAAATTTATGTAACAATAAAAACTGTAGTTCAATGAAAATGTGGATTGCAGTTTTTTTGCTTACATTATATGATATGAAATGTAATCCGCAAGACGATGCCCCATGCAGAGGGAGAGGTCAGTTATGCATTCCAGAGGGGAAACCAACGCTTCGTGGAATTAATTTTTTGAAAAAGTGCTCGAATTTGAAAAGCAGTATAATAAACATAGTATTCGTGTGAATAATACACTTTTAATGAGAATCTACTAATTACTTTGCAGAATCAGGGGGGAAGCAATGCCACAGACAGTAAGTATTGGAAATGCAAGCTTTGAAAGTATACGAAGAGAAAATTGTTTTTATATAGATAAGACGTCATTTATCAGGGAATGGTGGGAAAAGAAGGATGTAGCTACGCTTATTATGCGACCGCGGCGTTTTGGAAAAACATTGAACATGAGTATGCTGAATTGTTTTTTTTCTAATAGATATCAGAATCAATCGGAATTATTCGAGGGGCTGGAAATCTGGAAGGACGAAACGTACCGTAAGCTTCAGGGAACCTATCCGGTAATCTTTTTGAGTTTTGCTTCAGTTAAGGCGAACTCTTATGAAAATGCGAAAAAGCAGATCAATGCACAGATCTGTCGCGTTTACGAGGAGAACCGTTTTTTACTGGATGGAGAATTGCTCAGTGAAAACGAGAAAGAACAGTTTCAATCAGTGAAGATTGATATGGATGATGCATTGAGTAGTATGGCACTGCATGAGTTGAGCTGTTATTTGAATCGGTATTATAAAAAAAATGTGATCATTCTTTTAGACGAATACGATACACCGATGCAGGAAGCTTATCTTTATGCATACTGTAACGATTTTACATCTTTTGTACGGAATTTTTTTAATGCAACTTTCAAAACCAATCCATATCTAGAACGTGCACTTATGACAGGAATAACCAGAGTTTCCAAAGAATCAGTATTTTCTGATCTTAATAATCTGAACGTGGTGACAGTCACAAGCGATGAGTATACTACAGCATTCGGCTTTACAGAGAATGAAGTGTTTGATGCATTGGATGAAGCAGGATTATCAGAAGAGAAGGGACTGGTAAAAAGTTGGTATGACGGATTTGTATTTGGACAGTTCAAGGATATGTATAATCCATGGTCAATTACAAACTTCCTGGACAAAAGAGAACTTCAGGCATATTGGGCAGACACGAGCTCTAACAGGCTTGTAGGGCGACTGATTCAGACAGCATCCGGTGAAATCAAAGAAAAGATGGAACTTTTACTGGAAGGAACGCAGGTCGTAGAAAATTTTGATGAACAGATCGTTTTTGAACAGTTAGATCATAATGAGAGTGCAATTTGGAGTCTGCTTCTTGCGAGTGGGTATCTGAAGGCTGTGGAGATCGAATACAGAGGGATTTACCGAAAGCCATGGTTTCATCTTGCAATTACGAATATGGAGACAGAAGGAATGTTTGCTGGAATGTTCCGGGGATGGTTTTCTGCCGCTGCTTCAAATTATAATGGATTTGTGAAGGCAATGCTGTCTGATGATAAAAAAGCAATGAATTACTATATGAATAAAGTGGCTCTTTCAACATTCAGTTTTTTTGATACAGGAAAACATGCATCGGAAAGCAGTGAGCCGGAACGGTTTTATCATGGATTTGTCCTTGGACTGATTGCAGAGCTGGCGGATGAATACGAAATCCACTCCAACAGGGAGAGCGGATTTGGAAGATATGATGTCATGATGATACCAAGAGATGGGAGTATTTCGAAAAAACCGGCAATCATCATGGAATTTAAAGTACATGATGCAGAGTCAGAGAAGTCACTGGAAGATACTGTGAAGGCTGCACTTGCACAGATTGAGGAAAAAGCATACGATGCCGAATTGACCGCAAGAGGAATCACATCAGAAAACATCAGACATTATGGTTTTGCATTCGAAGGCAAGAAAGTATTGATTGGATAAAACTTTGTAAGTATTCCATACAATTTACCATCAAATTATAGAACAATCGAAATGACAATAACAGTATAATGAGAATGCAAAGGAAGGCTAGCAGGGGAATGTATGGTACTTCTGGAAAACGATGGAGTTTTACCAATTCATACAAAAAAGTGGAGCTTTCGGAAATAAAATCAATAGCGGGAGTAAATGCAATTCTCTTGATGACGCAGCCTGGAAATCTTGGCGGAGATGCAATTGTGGATGTGTTGACCGGAAATGTAAATCCATCAGGAAAGACAGCAGACTCATGAGGAAAAAATTGCCTTGGAGACATTGACATGAAATTATCAATGCGATATATTGGGTATGATAAATGTTGACATGGAAACAAAATGAGGTGGGCTATGAAAGAACAACAACGTTTGTTACAGGAAATCGCTCTTATGTTAGAGCATCAGGATATGCTTTCAAAATTGACAGAAAGCCAGTGTCTCGATGAGTATGGTTATTCAGAGACACATTGTATTGATAATATTGGACGTCTGGAACTGCCAAATGTCACCAAAATTGCAGAACAGATGCAGATGACGCGTGGCGCGATCAGCAAGATGACGAAAAAACTTCTTGCAAAAGGTCTGATCGAAAAATACACGTTGGAGACAAATAAAAAAGAAGTATATTTTAAATTGACTGAGCGCGGCAAGGTTCTCTTTCAGGAACATGAAAAACGTCATAAGCAGTGGGAGAAGCGTGACATGCAGTTCTTGTCCCGTTATTCCAAAGATGAGACAGACACGATTTTAAAGTTCATGCAGGAATTTAATGTTTATCTGGATGAACAGATCGAGCAATATATCACGGACAGCAGGGAAAGTACTGAATCCAGATAGCAGCAGGATAAGACTATAGGGAAATACATGGCGAAAGGCGGCAGAATTTATGGAAAAGAAACCATTTGTAACAAAGGAACAGTTAGAAGAGATCGTGAAAAAATACCCGACACCATTTCATTTATATGATGAAAAGGGAATCCGTGAGAATGCGGAAGCAGTGAAAGAGGCGTTTGCATGGAATCCGGGCTTCCGCGAATATTTTGCGGTAAAGGCAACTCCAAATCCATTTATTTTAAATATTTTAAAAGAGTACGATTGTGGCTGTGACTGTTCTTCTTTAACTGAGCTGATGTTAGCAGATTCACAGGGATTTGACGGACAGCATATCATGTTTTCCTCCAATGATACACCGGCGGAAGAATTTGCATTTGCGGATGAGCTTGGTGCCATCATTAATCTGGATGATTTTACACACATTGACTTTTTAGAGCAGACGATCGGACATATCCCGGAGACCATCAGCTGCCGTTACAATCCGGGCGGTGTATTTAAAATGAGCAATGGGATCATGGATAACCCGGGAGATGCAAAATACGGATTTACCCATGAACAGATCATTGAGGGATTTAAAATTTTAAAAGAAAAAGGTGCAAAATACTTTGGTATCCATGCATTTTTAGCGAGCAATACCGTTACGAATGAATACTATCCAAAGCTGGCGCGTCAGCTGTTTGAACTTGTGGTGGAACTTCGGGACAAAACAGGCTGCGATATTAAATTTATCAACCTTTCCGGTGGTGTGGGAATCCCTTACCGCCCGGATCAGACACCAAATGATATCCGTGTGATCGGAGAGGGTGTCAGAGAAGCGTTTGAGGAAATCTTAGTTCCTGCAGGACTTGGCGATATTTCCATTTATTCGGAAATGGGACGTTTCATGTTAGGACCTTATGGCTGTCTTGTGACAAAAGCAATCCATGAGAAACACACTTACAAAGAGTACATTGGTGTGGATGCCTGCGCTGCAAACCTTATGCGCCCGGCAATTTATGGAGCATATCATCATATCACGGTCATGGGAAAAGAAAATGAACCGTGCGATCACAAATACGATGTGACAGGTTCTCTTTGTGAAAACTGTGACAAATTTGCGATTGACCGCATGCTTCCGAAGATTGATATGGGAGATCTGCTCGTGATCCATGACACAGGGGCACACGGATTTTCCATGGGTTACAATTATAACGGCAGACTCCGTTCCGCAGAAGTCCTGTTAAAAGAAGATGGCTCCACACAGCTCATCCGTCGTGCAGAGACACCGGATGATTATTTTGCAACATTTGACTGTTTTGATATTTTGAAAAATATGAAGCATCCGGAAAAATAGAAGATTTACGAACTGCCTTGCAGGATAAAAAAATTGAAAGGTCGAAAACTTGTGTATCGATAAAACTTTATTTGATTATACAAAAAATAAAATTGTAGGAAGCCAGAGAATGCGGCAGGGAATCGGTACATTATCCGAAAAAACAGTGCATGCAGTCATGAAGAATTATTATGCACCGGACACGGATATGCATGAGATCCCGATTGAAAATTTTGTGGCAGATATTTTCACCGGTCAGGAGATCATCGAGATCCAGACAAGGGCATTTCATAAAATGCGGCGGAAGCTTGACGCTTTTCTGCCGCTTTATCCGGTCACGATCGTCTATCCGATCCCGCATATTAAGTGGTTGTCGTGGATTGACGAGGAAACCGGAGAGACTTCGCCAAAACGCAAGTCACCAAAGACCGGAAATCCTTATATGGCATTTATTGAGCTTTATAAGATCCGCCCTTACTTAGCAAATCCAAATCTGCATTTCAAACTAGCGCTGCTTGATATGGAGGAGTACCGCCTTTTAAATGGATGGAGCAGGGATAAGAAAAAGGGAAGTGAGCGGTACGACCGCATTCCGGTAAAGTTTGCAGAGGAAGTCTGTATCGACCGGAGGGAAGATTACATGCAGTTTGTTCCATATGACCTGCCGGAACAATTTACTGCAAAAGATTTTGCAAAGCACGCCAAAATCCAGCTGCGGCTTGCGCAGACGGTTCTTCTGATTTTAACAGACCTTGAAATCGTCGTTCGGGTTGGAAAACAAGGCAAGAGTTATCTGTATGAAGTAAATGAATAAAAAACTGCTTAGGCAAACCGGATGTCTCCGTTTTGCCTAAGCAGTTTTTTATTGTTTTAGTAACTCTGTAATATTGATAGTCAAATTGTCATAAATACATACCGCAATGTCATCGTCAAAACTGTATTGATCATTTAATTCTTCTTTTTCTAAATCATAGACATTCACTGTTCTCGTAAGAGGATTTACAATCCAGTATTCACGCACACCAGCAGAGCGATATTTGAATAATTTCACACCGTAATCCGTGCGTTTGGTACCTGGAGATGCAATTTCAATGATCCAGTCCGGTGCACCGACACATCCGCGGTCATCCAGCTTGGATTTGTCACAAATAACACTGATATCCGGTTCCACATAAGTTTTGTCATCCGCGTTTAGAAAAACGGCAAATGGGGCTGGAAAAACTTTGCAGGCACCGTTGTTTTTTTTGATATAATCAGTAATCTTATAGTGAAGTTCTGAAACGAGTTCCTGATGAAGCCGGTTTGGTGGTGCCATATCATAAACAACACCATCAATCAGTTCCGCTCTCTGCCCTTCCGGAAGAGAGAATATATAATCTGTTGTGTAAGAAGATTCTTTTGGTAATGGCATAGTGTGTACCTCCTGAATTTATGACTATATTATAACATCTAATGTGTTTTATTGAAACAATAGAATGTACGCTCCGCGAACATTCTATTGTTTCAATAAAAAGAAAACCTTGAGATAACTATTCTCAAGGCTTTTCAATAAATGTATCAATGCAGGAGATGGGACTTGAACCCACACACTGTTGCCAGCGTCAGATTTTGAGTCTGATGCGTCTGCCATTCCGCCACTCCTGCGTCTTATAAACTTCTTGAACAAAATCGCTCAAGCAAGAAATATCTTATCATACTCAAAGACAGATTGCAAGAAATTTTTTGATTCCTGCAAGAATTATTTTATCGATTATTTTATCCGTATTTAAGAAATGAAAAACGTATTATGAAAAATAATGATTTTCAGGCTTTTTTGTTGACGAAAGTTATCATATATGATAACTTAATAACATGTGAAAAAAGAATTACAGTAAAAAAAGCAATGAACGAATGAGCAGAAAATCATTGCAGCAAAAGATAGAGCGAATGCAGGAGGGCGCCAGTTTGGCTAAGGGAGAAAAGAAACATCTTGCAGGTCAACAGCTTACCCCTCGGTATGAAGTGGTCCAGCAGTTAAAGGATGCAAGAAAAGCGCAGGATATGACACAGGAAGTGTTGGCGGAGCGTGTGGGAACGAAAAAGTCTAATATTTCCAGATTTGAGAGCGGCAAATATAATCCAAGCCTTGATTTCCTGATCAAGGTGGCAGGAAGTCTTGGAAAACAGGTACAGATCAGGATTAAGTGAAGAAGGAGTTTTATGTTATGGGCAGAAGTGTGACATTAGGAAATGGCAGAGACATTGACAAAGATATCGAATTATGCAGAACAACGAATGAGAAGACCAGTGAGCAGACGATCCATGTTCTGATGGAGAATCATATTCCGTTTACCAAGAGTTGGATCAATATTCCTTTTTTTCTTCGCAGGAAATTTCATGGTGCAAGCCAGATCTGTGTGATCAATACCAATCGTAATCGTTACAGTCAGGCACGGACAGCCATTGACCAGATGGATATCCATTTCAAGAAACGTCTTGTCGTGAGCAATTATTAATGAGAAAGTCCCCGGTTTCCGGTGATTCCGGGGACTTTCCATTACTGATTCAGCTCACGCAGGTTTTCCTCAAACTGTTTTTGGAGCAGCTTTCTGGAGTAGCAGGCAGCCACAAAAGAGGAAAGGGCGAGATTATATACATTCGTATATTGCACATAATGCCATTTCAGGTTTTCGTTCCAGTTGGTGAGCGTGATCGTCTTGTCCTCGTCGAGGTGGTAATCGTAGAGGTTGTTGCGAAGTTCATAAGCGGCTGAATAGGAGAGGATATGTTTCATCAGAACGGCAGCGTCAGCCGGAACCGGGAGATCTTTCATATCGATCGCACCGCTGCGGTATACGGCTGCAAAACGTCCGGAAGGGTGTTTTAACTGGAATAAGCCGTCTAACGTAAAGTTTTCAAGATCCGTATCAAAGGACTGCAGGGTTGCCAGTACCAGAGTATCGGTCATTTCCTGAAAAGCAGGGTTGGCAGAACAGTTCTTTGTTTCAAAATATTCATCCATAAAATCATAGAGAATAAAGTCTTCGCACGTAAAATGCAGATCTTCCATATAAGCGGCTGCAAATTTTGGAAGCAATGCGATCAGTGTACTATAGTGAATAGAACAGATGGCGAGGGCAGCATAAAACTGTACTTCTGTCTGCAATAAAACTTCCAGATCCACATCCACATCTGAAAAATCCACGGAAGAGATCTCAGGGCATGCCTCTTTGAAAATACGGTTTAAGATTGCAAGGCCAAAACCCGATTTATCGTCAATGATGGCGATGGCGTAGCATAAAAGAACCGGGTCAAAAGAATTCTCGGAAAAAGAAGGAGAAAAATAAAAATCCTGATCCAGAAAGTGATAAATATCTGCCAGGTTGTCCACAGAGAGCGGACACTCTAAAGTATCTCTTAATTCCATTACAACAGCCGGATTTTCCTTTGCCGCAAAAGAGAGAAAACGATACACTGCGTAAGTCTGAAAACGATCCATGTTTTCTTCCGGACCATTTTCTAAATATTCTATCAGAAATTCAGTTGGGAAAAACTGATCAAAAAATTCATCCATAATCATAACCTGCCTTTCGTTGTTTCCATTCACATGCCCATGAGGTACGAGCAGTGAAGTATGTTTAAGTGATGAAAACACAATATAATATTTTTATAAATAAAGCAATAGGGCTTTTATTTTTGGAGAAAAAGACTTATTATGAATAATGAACTGATTTTTAGGAGGAAAAGGAGAGAGATTATGTTGAGAGCAGCAGATTACCGTGAGCGCGCAAGAGCATCTTTGAGTGGAAACTGGGGAATGGCAGTTCTTGTTTGTTTTGTAGGAGCATTGCTTGGAGGAATCCAGTCCGTTATACCTGTTACCGCAAATTATCAATATGGGGAGGGAATGAGCGTACAGATTTTTGGGATAAATATGAGCCTGAATCAGCTTCCGGCAGAAATGCTCGGAATCCTGGCTGTCATGATGAGCATTTTAAGCATTTATGCACTGGCACAGTTTGTAATCGGTGGTGTAGTGGAACTTGGTATGTGTGCTTATTTTTCCAAACGTGCATTGGGCGAGAATGCGGACATTAAGGATGAGTTTGCTTATTTCCAGTATTTCGGAAAGGCACTCGGGCTTCGTATTGTAACTTCTATTTTTATTTTCTTATGGACGATGTTATTTATCATACCGGGACTCATCGCTACCTATCGTTATGCAATGGCACCATACATCATGGCAGAACATCCGGAAATGGGGATCATGGAGGCGATTGAGGCATCCAAACAGATGATGGATGGCAATAAATGGTCGCTGTTTTGTCTGGATTTCAGTTTTATCGGCTGGATGATTTTAAGTGCATGTACATTTGGAATCGGAGATCTATTCTTAAATCCATATACCCATATGGCAACGGCTCATTTTTATCTGAATTTAAGCAGAGGTTCTTCCGGAAACTTCAATTCGGATGGAATGATGTAAAAGGGAAAAATCTGTCACTGAATTCTTATAAAAATGTGAAAAATCTGCGAATGGATTTCAATTGAAAAAGAGATGTGCTAAAATGTACCGTGTTGTGGTCACGGAAAAACATTTTGGCACATTTTTTTGTGCAGAATTTCGTGGCAGAAGATGAATCAGAAAAGTTGGAAGTAATAAAATGAAACAGATGAAATATAAAAAACAGATACAGCTCATTGCAGCAATCGTTACACTGATCGTATTCCCGGTGATCACGTTTTATCTCATGGAAGCCTACACACACAATCCATTCGAAGAGGTAAGACCGTGGGCGCAGTTTTTTAATATCTTGCTCTTTGAGCTTTTGGCATGGATCTTTGTCAGTGTGACCGGAAAGATACAAAGCGGGCTTCGGATCGAACTGGTGACTGCGATGATTTATGGAATCGCAAATGCCTATGTGGTCCGTTTCCGAACCAATCCGATCGTGCCATGGGATATTTTTTCCTGGAAGACGGCGGCAAGTGTGGCGTCCAATTATGATTTTAAACCGGACACGAGAATGGTCGTGGTGACGCTTGTGTTTCTTGGAATGATCGTTTTACTGCAGTTTGTAAAAACCGGAATACCGAAGTTTCAATTATGGAAGCGTCTGATCCCGGCGGGCGTATGCTGTATCGTGCTGGTCTTGTTTGTCAATCTGCTGCAGGATGAAGATTTTCAGACCGGACACAGATTGTATCCATTTTTATTTACCCCGGCATTTATGACGCAGGTAAATGGAATGGCAGTGACTTTTGCAATGGATCTTGCCTATGTGACCGTAGAAAAACCGTCAGGTTATGACGCTGCAAAAGAGCAGGCAGTGCTGGAAAGCTATACAGAGCAGGAAGATGACGCAGACAGCAGTGATAAGAAAGAGAAACTGCCAAATATCATCGTCGTGATGAATGAGTCTTTTTCTGACCTGAAAGTGTTGGGAGATTTTACAACAAATGAAGATTATATGCCATATCTGCACAGTTTACAGAACGGAGCAGAAAATACGGTGACAGGTTATCTGAATGTGTCTGTGTGCGGAGGAAATACCGCAAATACAGAGTTTGAGTTCCTGACGGGAAACAGTATGGCGTTTCTGCCACAGGGAAGTATTCCGTATCAGCAGTACATCACGAAAGAACTTCCGGCGCTCCCGGCGTATCTGGCATCTTTGGGCTATGAGACGGTGGCAACCCATCCTTATTATGCGGATGGCTGGGACAGGGATAAGGTATATCCATTGCTTGGCTTTTCAGAGAGTATTTTTAAAGACCAGTACTGGGGAGCAGGCTATGTGCGCAAGTACGTCAGCGATAATAGCTGTGTGGATAAGATCATTGAATTATATGAGAAAAAAGAAGAGGGAACACCTTTATTCGTTTTCAATGTGACGATGCAAAATCACGGTGGATACTCGGATACTTATGATAATTTTACCCCGGATATCACAGTGGAGGGTGTGGAAAGTAC